>Ga0265293_10007656_pt1 | contig 16498 bp, 16 predicted proteins | sample Munlanlewell138R_FD_192505 | JGI IMG/M metagenome (GOLD analysis project Ga0265293, IMG submission 192505) | Leachate microbial communities from a municipal landfill in Southern Ontario, Canada - Leachate well 138R | ecosystem: Engineered > Solid waste > Landfill > Unclassified | place: Canada...
TGGAGTTACCAAATAAGAAAAGGGATTTACCGAAAGCATTTTCAAAGCATCAATCTGTTCAGATATTTTCATGGTTCCAATTTCAGCCGCCATTGCAGAACCCACTCTGCCAGCTACAATTATCGAAACCAGGACAGGTGAAAGTTCTCTTAGAATTGCAAGTGCAACTACCCCACCTATATATGACTGTGCTCCCATATTCATGAAGTTAAAACCAACCTGAACTACAAAAACCATTCCTGTAAATAATCCTGCAAGTGCAACCACTCCAAAAGATTTCACTCCAACTGAATTAATTTCATACATAAAAACATCTAAAAAAAATCGTTCAGATAAAACACTGTTTACAAAACTTAAAAAAAATGAAAAAAGTCCTCCAAGATATAGAAAAAAACTGTTTATTTTATCAAAAATTATTTTCACTTGAGATTTTTCCTTCAAAAAAGTAATCTGTTTTTATTTTATTTTTATAAATATCTTCACCCATTTCTGGAATAATTTCAACTATTATGTCATTATCAAAAAAGGATAAATTCGATATAAGTTCATCAAAAGAATTAAAATAATTAAATGGAAGGAATTCTGGTGAATAAAATTTTACTCCGAAATTTTGATTTTTGAATTTATCAGGAAGTTCAATCTTAAAATCTATTCTTTTTATTCCAGCGTATTCTTCAATTCCATTAACACTTATAATCAAAGTATTGCTTTTTCTTTGGAAAAAAGAAGTATAATCCCGGATAATGAATTTTTTAATATTTTTATTTTTTCTTACATCAATTTTTACATTAATAATATTCACTTTTTTAAAAGGATTTTTTGAAAGTTCTGAGCAAATCCGGTAAACAAGTGAAGAAACTTTTGATTTCAATTCATCTTCAGGAGAAAGTATTATATTTTTCAATTCAAAGTTATTAATATTAAATTTTTCATCTTCATAAGATATTGTCAAATCAAGTTCATAAAAATCACTTAAAACATTTGGAAGCACATTATCAAAAGCTGAATATATAACAGAATCTATCACTTTGAAAAAAACTGACTCATTTTTTATTATTCTGTAAGTGTATGTATTTTTACCCTGAGTAAAATCAGAGAAATTTATATTTACAGGTATGATAAGAGGATATTTTTCAAACTCGCCATATAATCCATATTTTCTATCCTGGGTAACTGTTCCAAGCAATTTTTCAGGCAAAGCAATTTTATAAGGAAATTCTCTGTTATCAACAACACCAATAATTTCAGCATTAAAAACAAAATAATTAACATTGCCAAGATTAAACACTGAATGCCCAAAAGCAAAGAATTTATTATTATCTCTATAGGTCAAAGTTCCGAGAGCACCTATTACAAGATCACCGTAAACAAGTGAAACAATAAGAGGACTTCCTTCAACTGAAAGATTTTCAGAACCTTCTCTGTCTATTCCAAAAAAAGTTGGAACAGAAACAGGTTTTACTCCAAAATTTTTATGTATTTTTTCTGAAATATATTCTGAGCCCGAAGAAACAAAAAATGGAATTTCACTTTTTCCTGTCATTCCTATTTTAGGATATTTATCTACTGTATAACTGGAAAGTTTTAATATATTTTCAATTGGAATAACCACACCATATTTATTGTTATTGCCACCAAGACTGTAAGCAAGAGCGCCGGCAAGTTTATCATCAATATAGAAGGGAGAACCACTTGTCCCTCCAACAGGACCATAACAGTTTTGGTCTAAAAATTTTATTATTACAGCACCATCTTGAATATTAATATTATCAATGTCAAAAGCAGACTTTGTTATTCCAGCAACTTCAACTTCAAATTTTTCAATAAGATTATTATCAAATACAGTTTTAATATAACCTTTCATTCCGCTATTAATATCATTTAACGGGAAAAAATCATTTTTTGAATATATGTTAATACAAAAAATAAAAAAAATTAATATTATTTTTTTCAGCACAATTACTTCCTTTCTATTATTATTGCTCCGTTGATTTTTCTTTCTCTTCCATCTGATGGTCGATTTATAACCTTACCATCAAGTACAAGCGTTGAAGAACCACCACCATCAAGATTCATAGCATTTTTCAAACCATAATCTTTAAGCCATTCAGCAAGTTCTTTTAAAGTCATACCTATGGAATAATCTTTCTGTCTTCCATCAAGAGTTACAAGAAATATATTATCTTCAAAATCAAATCCTACAACTGTTCGAGGTGCTCTCTGATTAACAAGATTTGGTTTAAAATTTTCTTCAATATGAGTAATATCAATTTCACCGTCTGTTAACAAATTAGGACCTCCCCCTATGGCATATTTTACATTTTCCATAACAGGATCCATTGAAATTTTAAATTTAAGAGGGTCAAAAAGCCTTGCCTTTTCAAAAATATTCAAAATTTCATTATCTCTTACGGCAATCACAAATCCATTTGGAGGAATAACTGCATTTCTCGAACCAATTTCCACAATTGTATCATTAATAACTGTAAGTTCAATACCATGCTCGTCAGTAAGCGTATTTTTACCATATTCAGGGGTGTAAACTATTGTTTTATTCTGAAAAGATTTCTGATTAATCCCTTCAACCGGAATTTTTTCTCCATTAAATTCAACATAAGGTTTTATATCAGGAACTGTAATAAACATTGAATCATCACTATTAATACAGAAAACTGCTCTTCTATATATTGGAAGAGAAATTATTCTGTGATTCATTATCACTGTCCCAAGTATCTGACCAGTCCAGGCAAAGTAAGCTGCATTAATCGCCCCTTTTGCATTGTATTTTTTTGAAATATTTGAAACAGTTTCTCTTGATATTAATTTGAAATCAGCCAGAACCACTCTCAATCTGTAACCTGAATTTTTATCTATTTTTGTGATATGAAAAATCTGTGGTCCATTAGCGCTTAAAAAATCAATTTTAGAGTATGTTATTCCATCTTTCGATAATCCATAAGAAAAACCAATATAGAAAAAAATAATTAAAAAGGTAAAAATTTTTTTTGTAAATTTTACAGATTTAAGCAGACTTACTGGCATAACTTTGAAATCTATGTCAAAATTATTATCAGTCAGATGATTTTTTAAATCTTTTTCAAAATCAATTACTGACTTTTTATTTAAAAACTTAAAATTTTTATACTTATCTGGTTCAACCACATCACAACTAAGATTGCTTTTTTCAAAAGTGTCTGTCTGGATTAAATCAAATTCAAAAACCGGAGACTCTTTAAAAAATTTTATTCTTTTAAGAAAAAATAATAACTTTTCTATCATAAAACCTCATGAAGCTTATCCAGACGGTAAAAAGGTTCAAAGATATAAAATTCATGAGAAAACTTTATTTCAGAATTTTCACCAATTACATTTATAAATTTATCCAGGACTTTTTTTTCCTTAAACTTCATTTTTATTGGATTCCCTGAAAAAGAATGTTGAACCAGATAATATTCTGGACTTAATTCGATATAGCTTCCAGCTTTTTCAAGAGGCTCATCCTCTGTTTCCTGCATATATACAATATCATCAAATGTTGCAGATTCAAGAAAAGCTTCTTCAACTGTAAATATAAAATCAACACTGAAATCTATCGATTTTGAATATTTTTCAAGCAAAACGTCAGATTTGAAGTATTTATCAAGCATATTTCCATACATGAATTTCTGAATTTTTTCAATTTTGATTTTTTCAGTATATCTGAAATCAACGGGAATACCCTTTTCATTTACCGTAAGAAAAAGTGCCCGAATTGCATCAGCCTCTCTATATGCTTTAACATAAGAAAAATTCATAACTTTATATCTATTCTGCTTCCCCTGTTTTTATCAACTTCACCAAATAATGCTTTCATTTTATTAATGCTTTCATTTTCTTTCTGTTTCTGCTGTTCTTTTTTTCTTTTTTCTTCCTGCTCGCTTTCTCGTTTTGCTTTGGGGTCTATTCCAGAGTTTTCAGTCTCATCAATTCTGTGAAGCTTACTTTTTTCTTCTTCTTCTTTCTGTTTTAATAAAGCAGGATGCTGTGCCTGACCGTGTTCGTGATTATCCTGAGCTTCTTTAATTTTTGAAACATTAAAGTCTGCTGCAAGATGCGTATTAATATCAACCGGATTTATAGGAGACATATTTTAAGTAACTCCGTTTTTTCAGGAATATGGATTAATTTTTAAATAACCATCTTCATACACGATTGAAGCAAATTTAACCTCATCCTTTATGTGCATCACACCTTTTCTTATAGTTACAGTAACTCCCGGGTAAATCACTTCCTTTACTTTGAGTTTTCCACCCTGACTACCCTCAATTTCTTCTTCATGCCTGTCTCTTTCTTCCATAAGTGATTCTGATTTTTTTTCTAAAGAAGATATCAACATCTGATATTTCTGAAGTTTTTCTTCCTTGTCTTCAGGAAGATTCCCTAATCTTTTTTTAAGATTTTTTAAAAGGTCTATTGCTTCGTTAACTTTGTCCATATCATCATATATTTTAGTAACCTCTGCATCAATTTCTTCGATTCTTCTCATTATTTCTTCTTTAATACCAATAATAACAGATGTTTTAGTCGCAAGATGACTTCCTAAAATTTTACAGTCAATCTCTTCCTGTGCTTTTATAATTCCACCAACTATAAGCCCCTTTCCATCAGAAACATGAATTTTTGAAGCTCTAACATTTGAATGCATTATTGCTTTTCCAACCATAACTTCCTTATCAGTAATTATTTTTCCATTTTCAATAAATTTAACAAAAATATTTCCACCAGCTTTAATTAATCCAGCATCTTTTCCCATGATACCGCCTTTAATGACAATATCACCAGTAGCTTCAATATTTGATGCACCTACACTTTTTTCAATTTCAATATTTCCTTTAGCTTTAATATGAAAACCATCAAGTACGTTTCCTTTAACAAAAACAGAGCCTATAAAATCAATATTTCCAACATTAAGATCAACATCACCTTCAACAGTATAAATAGCAACAACTGATAATCTTTCACCTTCAACCACTATCTGACCATCAATCTGTGAAATAATTTTATTACCTTCTTCAGAAATTTCAACATTTTTACCAACAAAACTTTCAATTTTAACAGGTGACCCTGGTGTTGCTGGTATTTCTTCACCCAGAATATTTGTCCCCGGAGTTCCAGCAGTTTCAGGTATAAGTTCAGCCAGAACCTCCCCTTTAACCACATTGGTTATAATATTAAGAGATTTAAAATCAACTCGACCATCTTCCATCATCTGTGGTTTAACATCTTTTGAAAGCGATACTTTATAATGTAATTTTGCGTTTTCGCCCTGCAAAGGTTTTTTAGCCTGAGCAACAACTTTTTTTTCATTATATTTTTTATCAAAAATTATTTCATTTATTTCTTTTTCCATTAATCCAAATACAACGCCATTTTCAGATAACTTTTCAATAACTTCATCAAAAGTAGCCGGATTACCACCCTGAGGCTCGGTAACAGTAACAAAAGCTTCCTGTCTGTCTGGTGCAAGTTCAACAAAAATTTCTGAATTTCTATAAATATCAGCATCAAATTCAGCAATTTTCATTTTACTCTTATTTCCTTCGAGAAAATTTTTTACAGCATCATAATCCACGTTTACAATTGAGTTTTCTTCTAAAACTTTCTGAACGTCTTCAAGACCACCTTTTTCTTCGGTATTTGCGATAATAAAAATTCCATCTTTTGATTTTTCAACAGAAAGTTTTACCCCTGTAGAAGATTTTTCATTGCTGTTAACAAGAGAATCAATATTTTCTTTATTTTTTTCATCTTTTCTTAATGAAATTTTAACAAGTGGAACAAGTTTAATTTTGAAATTCTTTTTTCCAAAACCAAGAACACCTGCCTGACCTTCCTGAATAATTTCAATTTCAGCCTGTTCTTCTTTAAGACCAAGCTTTTGAAGGGATTTACTGATAAGTTCGTCTAAATCGGGACCTTCGAAAATGTAATAGTCGCTCATTAACCCCCCATCATTTTTAATCGCAAAGCAATTCTTCCTTCATCTTTTTAAGCTTATCCTTCAAACGTTTAATTGCTTTAGTATGAAGCTGGGAAACTCTTGAATCAGAAACACTTAAAACTTTTCCAATTTCTTTCAGAGTTAATTCTTCAAAATAATATAAACTGATAACAAGTTTTTCTCTTTCACTTAACGAGTTTATTGCTTCAACAAGAATTTGTTTAGTTTCAGCTCTTTCAGCAAGTTCCAGAGGATTATCACTGTTTTTATTTTCAATAAAATCACCTCTGGTGGATTTATTTTCATCATCAAAAAACATTTCATCAATAGACATTACTACCGCACGTCTTGCATCACTGAAAAGTTTTCTTAAATCTTCAATCTCAATACCCATCTCATCAGCAATTTCTTCTTCAGTTGCTTCTCTTCCAAGTCTTGAATTCAAGTTTGATATGGCTTTTTCAAGCTCTTTATTTTTGGTAACGACAGATCTTGGAACCCAGTTATTTTCTCTTAACCAGTCTATTACAGAACCATGAATTCTGGTTGCCGCATAAGTTTTAAATTTTACATTTTTATCAAGCTCATATTTTCCGATAGCATCTATCAAGCCAAAAGTTCCATAACTTACAAGATCGTCAAATTCAATATTAGGAGGAAGTTTTTCATATATTCTTCTTGCAATGTATTTCACATATGGGGCATACAAAGTAATCAATTCATTTTTTAATTCAATATCTCCAGTTTCTTTAAATTTTATCCAAAGTTCATTTACTAATTCTTCCTGATGATCGTGCACTTTTCCCCCTGACTAAAAAAATAGTAAATACATTACAACAAAAACAACAAGGGATATTGCCCCAATAATTAAATAAATAAAAACAGGAAGTTTTTCCTGCCCCTCTTCTGTAATATATTCACTCGTTTCATTAACAACGTTAGCTTCAACCGCAGTCTGCTGATTATGATTTGCCTCAATTTTAAGTTCTTCCTGAAGAGCACATTCTCCTATATAAACATTACCTAAAGATACTGTAAGCTGAATACTTCCTGATGCTTCCATTCTGGAGACATTCTTTACTCTTCCTCTGTAAACATTTTTATCTGCATCACTGTTATCTTTAGCAATAAAAGGCTGAATTTTTTCATAATTTATATTAGAGTCCATTACACGGAAAAAAACTTCATCGTCAACTTTAATCTTATTTACTGGAATTCCTGAAACCGGATCTAAAACAGGGTTTATTTTTATTTTTATGAGAGTTGTACTTTGAGAAGTCTGCTGAACCTCATTAGAATCATTAACAATATCCATTATGTTTTCCTCCGGATTCATTAGAGAATACTTTATTTCAATTTTTAAACTTGATTTCTTATATATTTTTTTAAAAATATCTTCAACAATATCTTTTATAAGAACATTTTTCAAAAATGGATCTCTTGAAGTTGTGATAAATTCAAAAATTTTTTTGATTTTTTCCCCTGTTAGCATTAAAGGAAGCTGTTCATTCATCTCTTTTGCAAATTTTTTAGCAGGTTCATGCTCACTGATAACTCCAGCTTCATTATCAATTAAATTATAAAAATTTTCGTTGGATGGAGCAAGTTCAAAATCATATATTTTCGAATTATGAGTTGATACAAAAGAAAACTTCTTAACTTTTTCAGTTGAGGAATCTGCAAGAATATGAAAAACACCTATATAATCAGTATTATCTTCAACAATACCATTAATGTAAAAATCAAACAGATTGTTTTCCATTAATCCCCTTCTTTAAAATAATTACAATAGTTTTTATAATTAAGCTTCTACTCATTATTGTTTTTTTCTGATGTCTGGAAAAATATAATCAATATTTTCAGACTTTTTTTCTTCTTCCTTGGTTATTGAACCAGGCAAAACAGCATTAATTATAACTATAATTGCAAGGTACACAACAAAAAACGCCGGTAATGAGATCATCGTTTTAATCATAGCCGTACGTTCATCATTTGTAGAATATGCAACTACAAAAAATATTATACTTGAAAAAACTGTAATTATCAAACTATAAATCACTGTATTTTTATTCATAAACAATAACACCCATTATTAAGAGTTGAAACATATACTATACCGGTTCTCAGATTAAACTCAATATTTCTTCCGAAGTTACCTCCGACATCCTCTTCAATAATTTTTATTCCCTCTTCTTTAAGAATTTTTCTAATTGAAGCTGTGTTTTCATAACCTATATCTTTATTTCTGAACCCTGCTAAATTTGCCCCGCCAAATATTTTAGCAGTAAGCATATGGTGATTGTATCTGTAAAAATCGCTTAATGCAATATAAAGACCTGAATCTATAAATTTTAGAAGATTTCCTTGACAATTTTTATTTTTATAACTTGGAAGAATTCCATGAAAAAGAAACCCATTCCCGGTTTTTTCACACCTTATGCATACAGCTACACAGGAACCAAGACCTCCAGTAATAAGAATATTATTTATGTTTCCGATTTTATATTCAGCCATCCCAACAGTCAGTTCCAATTTTAAACTCCCTGGCAATTCACTGGAAAACGTTATCAGTAAAAAAGAAAAATTCCACCTATATCATTTTTCTGTTTGATTTCAAAAATATTGTTATATATATATTTGCAGCAATCCAGATTTTCAATTCTGTCAACAACTTCTCTTCCCATAACTACACTGAAAAAATCGTTTAAATAAACACTTTCTTCATATTTATATTCAATATCAAAGCACATTGTATCTATGATATCATTACAGAGATGAGTAATATCATCAGAAAATTCCATAAAAAGATTTTCACATAAATTGACACAATTATTTTTTTTAACATAAAGCATTATCGAAACAGGATTTTCCATTATTCTGAAATTTACCTTCTGAATAAAAACTTCATTTTTAATATCTTCAAATCCCCCATTATCAGAAACATAGAGGCTAAAATTTCGAGGAAGTCCGATATCAAGATTTTTATCAAGTATTTCATTAAATCTGACAACAACTCTTCCTGCAATAATATTTGACAACTCTTTTAAAAAACTTTCAAAAATTTCTTTATCCATTTTTTTTCCTGTTATATTTATTCATTGAATTAACAATTTTATTATCAATAAAGTCTTTAACAACTTTTTCAACATCTGTATAAATATTATTATACATTATTTTTATCTCATCTTCAGAAAATTTAGCAAGAACAAATTCGGTTTTTGAAGCTGAACTGTAATAACTGTTTTTTATTCCTATTCTTATTCTGTAAAAATCTTTTCCAAGAGCTTCTATAATTGAAGATATACCATTATGGCCACCACAGCCTCTGGATTTATTGATTTTAAATTCACCTGTATTAATATCAACATCATCGTAAATTACAAGAATGTTTTCAGGTTTGATTTTAAAGTATGAAGCAAAACTCTGAATAGTTTTACCACTTAAATTCATATAAGTCTGTGGTTTAATAAAAAAAACAGTCTCATCAGATGATTTAATTGAAAAAAAAAGAGAATCAAACTTTTTGGAAAAACCGTCGCTTATGTTATTTTTCTTTTTGTAATAATCAATAAAATCATACCCGACATTATGACGGGTATGAACATATTTTTCTGGATAATTTCCAAGTCCGGCAATCAGTTTATATTCCACACTAATTAATAAATTCCTCTTCTATCTTGTTAATAAATCTATTTATTGTTTCAACATCATCAGGGAAAGCTTTCTTAATTTTTTCAACTACATTCTGGGCTTCTACCATGTTTTTAAAATAAACAGCGAGTTCAAAAAGATTTTCATAAATCCACATATCATCACCAAATTTTTCATTCATGTTTTTTAGAATTTCAAAAGCTTTCTGTTTATCAGAAACAATATAGAAATCATAATTCAGTTTATTTGTATCAAACTCATCAGGATAAAGAAAAATAACTTTATCAACATATTTTTTAGCCTCATCAAGCATACCTTTTTTAATAAGAATATGACTGAGACTAGAAAGTGTAAAAACGTCATCATCTTTCATATCATAAGCTTTTCTGAAAAATGTATATGCAATATCATAAAATTCATCGTTAAAAGCAGCTATTCCAATCTGCCTGTATGAATTGAAAACATTTTCTTTTTCTTCCATGTTTAAAAGCTGTGCCACTTCATCCATACCAGTTTTAGATTCAACACTTTCCATATCCAGCTCATAACTTTCTCTGTAAAAGCGATGTGCTTCTCGGTAATTGTTCATCATATGATAGGATTTTCCAATAAAAAACCTTATATAAGCATTGTTTGGAGCATAATTCATAGCTTCTGTAAAATAAACAAGAGCTTCTGCATACTTTTCAGTTGCAATAAAAACGTTACCAATATTGATTAAAATATTGAAATTTTCAGGCTGAAGTCGGTGAGCCATTTTAAAATTGACAAGTGCTCCATTAAAATCGCCGTTACGTGCAAAATCAAGTCCATAATTATAATATGATTCAGCATCTGAAAACATTTTGACATTTCCAACCAAATCCTGCTCTCCAAAAATTTTTTTAACATAATTTGCCCATCTGGAATCAGGGAATTTTGCTATAAGCTCATTTTTTTCATTGTCCATTTCATCAAATCTTCTGTTTCTTTTTAAAGAAAGAATTAAATAATAACGATATTTTGGGTCTTCTGGTGAAATTTCAACAGCTTTTCTGTAACTTGTCAGCGCCTCTCTGAATTTTTGGACGCGATCAAAAAATATCCCTTCGTTGAACCATATTTCAGGGGAATCTGAATATCTTTTCTGTATGGAAAGATATGAAAGAGTTACGTTAAAATTATTCTTTTCCGCAAAATAAAAAGCAGTTTCATTTAAAACACTGCTTATAAAATTTTTATCGCCTGTTTCAATTACTTTTTCTATTATATTGTCAATTCTTGATTTGTTTCCTGAAACCAGTTCAAAACGAAAATCAAGATAAATCTTTCTCTGAGCAGAAAAAACCAGACCATTTTCAGTAAACTCTTTCATAATTTCAGTATAATCTGAAGGTCTTGAGAGAAAAAGACAACTCATTAGAACATTAAATCTAGTAATTTCATCATTCAGATTAAGATTTTTATTTTTTTCAATAGAATAAATTTCAAGTATGTCTGCATACTTTCTCGTTCTGTAAAAAGTATCAACAACATAATAAAGCAGTTTTGAGTTTTTCTGTTCCTCATAATCAGAATTATAAAGAATCTGAAAAATTTTTGAAGCATTCTCATAATCCTGCGAATTATAAAGCTCTATACCTTTATCAAGATAAAATGAAAAATCTGTTCTTGAAATTGCAACACCATCAATGTTTGTAATAGATTCAAGCATTGGAGCAATTTCTTCATTATTTCCCATTTCTTTATATAATCTTACAAGTTTGAGTCTGTTAGCCTCATCTTCAGGATTAATTCTCTGAATTTTTTCATAAATCTCAACAGCTTTTGATACGTTAAATCCTTCATAAACTGCTCCAAGCTTCTGAAGAGCAAGTATATTACTATCATCAGCCTTCAAAACTCTTTCAAGAAAAGATATTTTCTTATCTATGTTTTTTTCATTACTTTCAAGATATAAAAGATTATCAACAAGCTTAAGCCTCAGTTCTTCAGTTTTGTAGTATCTGTGTGCAATTTCAAGATAATCTACAGCCTTATCAAACTCGCCATTTTCAAAAAGCTTTAAACCTTCATCTAAATTAGCTTTGTAAAGTCTTTCGAGTGCATCAACATTGTAAGGGTCATTACTTACAAGCTGTCTGTAAATTTTTATTGCCTCTCTTGCATTACCATCTTTTTCAAAATTTATAGCAAGAATCATTTTTTCTTCAGCATCATAAGTTTTAACTGAAACTTCATCAGTTCTTTTTGAAGCTGTTTTTTTTCCGCAGGCAGTTAAAATGAATAAAGCACATATAATAAGTAATAACAATTTTTTCATTTTCAGACCTTATCTTCTACTCTTCAAATAAAGGAGAGAGAGATTTCCCTTTATGAATGTTATGTATTGCTCTGGCAAAAAGAGGAGCAACAGAAATTTTTTTCAAACTTCTGATAACTTTGCCATCGGTTGGAATACTGTTAGTAACTACAACCTCTGTAATTTTTGCATTATTTAATCTTTCAACAGCTGCTCCTGAAAAAACTCCATGAGTAGCAACAACATATACTTCTTTTGCACCGTTTCTTAACAAAGCATCTGCACCATTTACAATTGTTCCTGCCGTATCTATCATGTCATCAACAAGAATTGCTCTTTTATCATTAATTTCACCAATAATATTCATTATTTCAGATTCATTTGGTTTTGGTCTTCTTTTATCGATGATGGCAAGTGAACTTCTAAGTCTTTTTGCAAAACTTCTTGCTCTACCCACACCACCAGCATCTGGCGAAACAACAACTGTGTCATCACCGGAAAAATTATTTGCTACAAAATAATCTGCAAGAAGTGAACTACCTAAAAAATGATCAACAGGAATATCAAAAAATCCCTGAAGTGCCCATGTATGAAAATCAAGAGCAAGTATTCTGTTAACACCTGCTACAACAAGCAGATTTGAAACCAGTTTTGCGGTAATAGGTTCTCTTCCACGGGTTTTCTTTTCCTGCCTTGCATAACCAAAATAAGGCATTACAGCCGTTATTCTGCCTGCAGAAGCTCTTTTCAGAGAATCAATAATTATAAGCAATTTCATTAAATTATCACTTACCGGAGCACATGTTGGCTGTACCACAAAAACATCTTTTCCTCGTACGCTGTCTAATATCTGAACATGAATCTCACCGTCAGCAAAATGACTAACATCAATATTACATTTTGGAACACCTAAAAGTGTACAAATTTCTTTTGTCAACTCAGGGTTTCCACCACCACATATTACAACAACATCATCTACTGAAAGAAGTTCATTTTTTTCCATCATGTTCACCTCATTTTTTATAATTGGTTTTAATAACCTGTCTTGCTCTTCCAAAGGCAAGTGATTTTTCAGGAACATTTTTGTTTATTACTGAACCACCTGCAATAAAAGAATTATCTCCAACTTCCAGAGGAGCTATCAGTGTAGAATTACTACCAATAAAACAGTTTTTTCCGATTCTGGTCTTGTGTTTATTTTTTCCGTCATAATTGCATGTTATTGTACCAGCACCAATATTAGAGTTTTCATCAATTTCTGAATCCCCAATATAAGTCAGATGGGAAGCCTTAACATTATTTTTTAATACGCTATTTTTTATTTCAACAAAATTTCCTGTTTTAACTTTTTCTTCGAGTACAGTTTTTTCACGAAGTCTTGAAAATGGACCTGACGAACTCTGCTGTTTCATTTTTGCACCAGTTGCGTGTGAAAAAACAATTTCGGCACCTTCCAGCTCAGAATCTTTTATACATGCATAAGGTCCTACCGTAGAACCTTTTTTTATAATCGATTGTCCTTTAATTACTGAAAAAGGATAAATTGTAACATCATTTTCTATTTTAACCGAACTGTCAATAAAAACAGTTTCAGGGGAATAAATATCTACCCCGTTAAGCATTAACTCATTGTTAATTCTCATATGCAGAACTTTTCTTGCTTCAGAAAGAGCTTGAATATCATTAATACCAGTCAAATTTTCAAATTTTCCTTTTAAAACAGAAGCAGGTTTTCCTGATTTATAGGCAAATTCAACAATATCTGTAAGATAAAACTCATTCTGTGAATTTTTGTTTGATAAATTACTTATATTATCAATAAGAAATGATTTATCAAAAATATATATACCGGAGTTTACTTCTCTAATTTCAGCTTTGATTTCATCACAGTCTTTCTGTTCAACAATTTTTTCAAGATTTCCTTCAACATCTCTGACCATTCTTCCATAACCGTAATTTTCTTCAGGCACCATTGATATTACAGAAACAACTGAATTATTATTATCATGAAGTTTTCTGAAACTTTCAAGCTCAGAATTATCCAGCATTGGCGTATCACCACATAAAACCATCAGATTTTCTGAGGAAAAATTTGTGTTATCAACAAAAGTTTTAACAGCATGACCCGTTCCAAGCTGTTCTTTCTGAACAATAAAATTAAAAAGCTCTTTTTTATGCTGATAAATATTTAAAATTTGATTTTTAACATTATCACCTTCAAAACCAATAAGTATGTTAATTTTTTGAACATTCAAAGGTAAAACTGAATCTATAACCCAGGCAAGCATGGGTTTTCCGGCAATTTCAAAAAGAACTTTTGATTTTGAACTTTTCATTCTGGTGCCTTTCCCAGCTGCTAATATCAGCACTTCCACTACCAGACCTCCTGAAAAACAACAAAAGCGACTCTGCTAAAGAATCGCTTTTTGGAATATTTTATTAAGCATGGCTGGGGTGGTTGGACTCGAACCAACGCGTGCAGGAGTCAAAGTCCTGTGCCTTACCGGCTTGGCTACACCCCATCGAATAATATACTTTATTATGCTTCAGCAGAAATAGCTTCCTCGCCTGTTTCTTCTGAGTATTTAACAAGCACTTTATCCTGAATTTTTTCTCTAACATCTGTAACAAGCGGATGAGCTGTGTCTTTAAACTCACCATTAGACATTTTTTTTGAAGGCATTGCTACAAAATAGCCTTTTTTTCCTTCAATAATTTTCAGGTCATGAATAACAAATATATCATCAAAAGTTATTGAAACATATGCTTTTAATTTACCTTCACCTGTAACTTTACGAATTCTTACATCAGTAATTTCCACAGTATCCTCCCATATTCCGAAGGGGCTTTATACGCATTCCTGCAAACTTTTCGCTCCCTTCCTGTTTCTTAAAACTTCAATATTAAAATATATAATTTAAAAACATTTGTCAAATATTTTCTTTGCTTTACAGTAATTCTCAATCCAGATTTTAGATTGTATGTTTTTTAAAGGTATTTTACTTTTCTTTCCGCCTATATTATCATTCCAGAAGGGTATGCATGCGCATATAGAATAAAATCTTTTAACCATTATTCTAATACCCTAATACTTTCCCGGTTTCACAATCAACACATACTACGATATTATTATCCTCATTAAACCTGAACTCATTTAACTTCAAACTTATAACCCATGCCAGTCTCAGTTTTTCTGTACCACCCCATCTTAAATGCTTTATTACTTTTTCGGATTCATCTTTTAGCAGTCCATTCTCAATCTCTTCCTGTAATTCTCTACTGGTATGATAGGCGAAGTTAGGACGAATTATTATAGGTTTTGATATATCAAAAAAACGTCCGGTACGTCCATCAGCAGATTTTTCAAGAACATCAATGCTATATTTTCCAGCCAGCAACATCATTCGGTTAAAAAGACCTGCTTTTTTCCTGATTTCATCCAACGCAATTTTTTCAGCTTCTTTTCTGGATATTTGTATATTAACCGGACACTCATTATCTGTTGCATTAATTAAAAATTTATAAAAAGTTCCATCCGGATATAAACCCACAGAAAAGCTTTCATTAACAAAATATCCTTTGTATTTTCTGAAAAAATAGTAAAAAAATTTATTTAATGAATTGTCTTGCGGACGACTAATATAACACAATTCAAATTTTTTTATATTAAGGTCAGTTCGTATTTTTTTTACATAATTAATTACATATTTATCAAAATTTTCTCCATTAAAATTTCCATCACCTTTTTTACTGTTTTTTACTCTATCCGTAAATTCGTTTGTAACTCGAATAATTTTTTTGCTTTCAACTTCAAAATTCATCCAGAAAAGAAAAACCTGATCATCCCAAACCTGAGTCTCAATCATTTCTTTACGATAAAACTCCCAATATTTTCTTTTTTTAACATAAACTTCCGGAAATTCACTTTCATTTTCAATAATATTAAGATTTTCAGCAATACTGAAAGTTTTCTTCTTAAAAAAATCACTATATGAATTACTGTTTCCAAAATTAGTAATACTTGTCAGAATTAAATATGATATAAAAATTAAAAGTCTTCTCTTACTCACCCAAAATCAACCCCTTTGCACCATCGTTAACATACAGATTTTCATTTATTAATCCATCAAATTCATCTATAACTCTATAAGCAGAATCATAAACATTCAATTTTTTGCCCTCATTATCTTTTTTTGCACATTCCTCAAAGAACAATTTACCATATTTTACAATCCGCTGAGCAATCGGAGATGTCTTCCACCCCATATATGCCTTTGTATTGAAAGCCTCTTCAAAAGATATATCCTTATAACCGGATTTATACCCTGAGCCACATGCATTAAGAAATACAAGTTCATATTCCGGTAGTTCAAGTGCTTTAATATCTTTGGGTGTTATTTCAAAACCTTCTAAATTATCATTCCAGAACGGTCTATATGCATGTATATCAAAAAAATAGTCCGTATCAACTACCGCTGCTCTGCGTTCATGTAAAGTACCATGCCCGTTATAATAGAAAATAGAATTTTTACTTAAAGTATTTTTATCAAGAATCTCTGTTACAGTAGGACTCTCCTCTCTCGTAA
>Ga0265293_10007657_pt1 | contig 16492 bp, 20 predicted proteins | sample Munlanlewell138R_FD_192505 | JGI IMG/M metagenome (GOLD analysis project Ga0265293, IMG submission 192505) | Leachate microbial communities from a municipal landfill in Southern Ontario, Canada - Leachate well 138R | ecosystem: Engineered > Solid waste > Landfill > Unclassified | place: Canada...
GCCTCGCCAAAGCGCCGATTGTGGCTATGTGGTGAAAACAAAGTTGCCTCGTAGTCACCAAGATGACTTAAACCGTAGACGGTTAGCTCATTTCCGCCCATGGCCCGGACTAGACGGGAAATCTCCCGAGCCCCCCGAGCCATCAAGGCCCCTTTCAGGCTACTACAGTCCAGACCGTCCAACATACCAGCGGCTATACCCATTACATTCTTGGCTGCTGCCCCGATTTCATTTCCTATCAAATCTTGTCCATAATAAAATCGAATCAAGTCGCTGCCGAATTCCTCAACGACGGTCTTTGTAGTATCAATATCTTCGGATCCGATCACCATACAGTTTGGCGTACCTAGGACAAAGTCCTGTACATGCCCTGGACCCAACCAGACGGCAGTAGAACAGTTCGTGCCAATTTCTTCACCAAAGACTTGAGACAGCCTTTTCCCCGTTGCTGATTCAATACCCTTCATGCACAGAATGAAGGTCTTCCCTCGTGGGTGATAACGGGCTATTTGCCGCGTAAATTGCCGGAGGCTCTGAGAACTGATAGAAATGACAATGAAATCACTCTCCAACACGAGCTCGAGGGAAGTGCTAAGGGTGATATCGTCCCGGAGACGTAAGTACTCATTTCGGCCCTCTTCCTTAAGTTGTTGGAACCTCCAGGAATCGGGTCTTCCCCACAGATAGACTTCATGTCCTGCTCTTGATATATACCAGGCTAAGAAGGTACCCCAACGTCCACAACCCAGAACTGCTACCTTCAACGAGGCTCTCTCCCCCTTCGTCTAGTGGAATTCCTTAGTTATATTCTTGCCTCTATCTCTCCGCCTTAGTCGCCGAACATGCATCTGCTGACCAGCTCGTGCCCAGAGCCTTGGGTAGTTCGTGGTAATGTTCGTCCATCACTCGCTGAAAGAAACGCCGAAATCCATGGCTCTGGGCTTGACCGTACTTACCTTGAGAATCGTCTTTGAGATCTAGGTAGTATCGATTCTTTTTACAATGCACCGAAAGACTATCGAGGGGAAAGCCCTTGATTCTCTTATGATGGGGTTGGGAGACGATATAGAAAACTTCTGATGCTATGTCCATACCATCGTACTGGTATATGGTTTGAGAATCCAAGACTAGACAAATGGCATTCTTATACCATGCTTTCACCTTGCCACCGAGGCTTGCTGCAAGAGAGGAGTAGTAATCCAACATTTCCTCGTCAGTAAGCTCTTGACCATTAACTCTACGGATATGTACACCAGGTTGCAGCTTGTTACTCAAACCCTCAATGAAGAGTCCTGAGTCGCAAGAAAAAACGGGAGATTGTAGAATGTCGTAGTAAGCAAGTGCCTTAATGCGCGCGTTCTCCAGCGGATGATTCCCGCTCTCATCAATGCGCAGAGAGCCGAATCCAATATGCATCAAGCCAGCGATTTCGATGTCTAATCCTTGCAGCATGTCATGCATATGCTGCAACTTGGCAGCATTCGTTGTACCATAGATGAGTTTGATAGAGCTCCCCCCTTGCCACTCTAATTGCCTTGATTCTCTACATCGAAGTAAATCTGGCTACCCGTGGCATCCCGTTGACCCTGGTACTTTCCTCGATACGGATAATAGGCGTCTTGATCAAGCTGGGCAAAGACCAGTTGGCAAACCCGGCGACCAGCGGTCAACTTAATGGGCAATTGATTCGCATTGTACAACTCCAGGGTGATTTCACCTTCAAAGCCGGGATCAACCCAGCCAGCATTCTGGATAAAGAGGCCCATACGGCCAATTGAGCTACGACCCTCAACAAAAGCGGTGAGGTTGTCGGGAAGTTTTATGTACTCCATCGTTGTGGCGAGCATGAACGAATGCGGGGGCAAGATGATCTCCTCTTTCTCAAAGGAGATGTACTTGGCGGGGTTCTCAAGATCGATATAGGCAATATTGTGTTCATCGAGTTTCAGGAAATGCGTGCCCAACCTCAAGTCAACACTCGCTGGCTGAATCTGTTTGCCAACGCGTATACTCCCTGGACTGATCTGGTCATCCTCTAAAGGCTCGATAGCCAGCTCTCCTCGATCTAGTAAGTTTCGAATCGTCTTGTCCGATAAAATCACTTGCATGCTCCCTTCCTACTCTTCCTTTACTAGGTCGTTGACAGTCCCTTGGACGCAGGATCAGCGAATCGCCTTGCCGATACCCTTGTTCAGTCGCCACTCTGGGGGCATCCCATCGTCGCCCCAGTACTCATCGATTTTGACAATCTTATCTCCTCTAAACTGAACGAAAGAGACAGCGTGGCAAGAGAACTCCTCTTCTGCAGTCCAGACACGGGCCACAGTAACGAGTACATCGTCAGAGACCACCTCTATTCTTTCCACTCTGCCATGCCAACTTCCTGGATATTCGCAGTTGGCAACAAGGAACTCATCGACTGTGAACTGTTCATTTGTATTGTGCCAGTTGATGATGGCATCAGGTGCGAAATATGCTCTGAGAGTAGAGACGTCTTGTCGGGCGACTTGATGCCAATACTCAATCACCAGCTGCTTTTTGTCCATAGCATTTCCACCCCACCTAATCGACCTAGGCTATGTACTGACAGATATCTAGGACTACATTGCCTTGTTCATCCGGCGTGGTAAACCTAGGACAAACATATCGCTCAAAGAACCAATAGGCTCCCTGCTCATCACAGACGATCTCGTAACCCTTCTTCTTGAGTGCCTCTGCGCACAGATGCTCTTGACCAAAAACCTCATGCTCTTTTCCGTACACCCAGACAACACCAAGGTTCGCAGGGGGAAAGTCAACGGAGAGGAATTCATTGGGTACATCTGTCCCAGCAGGACAGAAGACACCGATCCAATATTCAAAGGGTTCTCCTTCTTTCCAACGCATGAGCCCAATTGTCGCGTCGCCATCTTCATACAGCGCTTTTGGATCAAAGGTGCTTTGTAGCTCTGCAAACCACCCCTGAGAAAACCACTCAGCCCACTTTTGGGCGAAGGAACCGTTAACCCTGTCTTCATCAGAATACTTCTTTCCAATAAAGCGCATGGCCGGAGCACTCTGCCTATAGGTTTTGATCATCTCAACCACTCTGATACACTCCATTCCAATTGATCTTGGTCGTGCATGATCCTCTCAGTTTCTTTCCACAAGCAAGTCCCAGAACCTTCCTTTTCTCCACTTCGCACAATCTTCTGACATTTTAAGGTGTGATGCTACCCATTCTATGAACTTAAGCCGCGCTAGGCACCTGAGGACTTAGCATCCTCAGGACCTACCAAGTGACCTAGAAGCAAGGGGCAGCTAAAGAGCGCGACCTATCCGTTTAGGAGACCATAGGTCTCGTCTACATCTTGGACAAACAAGATACCATTACCTGGCTGATCAATCTTCAGCTCGTCCCGTATTGCATTGATAATTCCTTCAGCCTTCGGAGTCGCAATCAGCATTAACACGATCTCCTTCTCTGGCTCAATTTCCATGTTCAAGAATGTTGCCGTCTCATGGATCCCAGAGCCACGAGCGTTAATGATCGTTCCCCCGCGGGCACCCGCTTCTCTGGCGACATCCATTACAGTTTCTCCTCTTCCTTTGTCCACAATAACAAAAACCGCTTTGTACACGCTAACATTCCCTCCGTCTCCAACGCTCGACTCATATTCTTCTCCTCCACGACCGATAACCGAACCGATTGGCGTGGTAAAGGCAATTCCGTGATTAGGCTTACTGAAGTGGAGATGATGATCAATGGCGTCTACGGCCCTCTTGGTGACTGATTCCTCGCCCACCATGAGGACCACTTCTTTGCGAACATCGGTCAGTTCCAAGAGCCTGAGCCACCGGTTCGTGACTGTGCCTCTTCCCAACATAATCGTGCCGCCGGACATCCCACTTTTTCTCGCTATGCTGAGTGCCTTACTTCCCAAACCGAAACTTACGATTACACAGACTAACTGAAAACGTTGTCCGTTCGACTCAGGACTGTACATCACTATCAACTCCTTGTTTCTGCGATCTTCTTTGGAATATGAACCCGAGAATCTGTAACGTAAGAATCGGCGCCATTGCCACTAGAGCAATCATTCCAAAACCATCACGGAGTAGGTTTGCGCCTGGGAAGGCGCTTGCGGCACCTTGGACAAACGCCAGGATAAACGTAGCGGTCATGGGTCCTGTTGCTACTCCACCTGCGTCAAAGGCAATACCCACAAACAATGTAGGGACAAAGTACATCATGCTAATGGCAATGATATAACCAGGCAAGAGAATGTGCCACAATTGCAGGGAAGGAACTAAAATGCGGATCGTTGCGAAGGCAACAGCTAAACCCACCCCGATAGAGAGTGCACCTCCCACTGCCCTACGCTTAACATAGCCGCTCGTTACATCTTCAATCTGGTGGGTCAGTACAAACACTGCTGGTTCGGCCAGAATAGTAAAAAAGCCAATGACAAATGACGTTAACAAAAGCCACAACTTGTTGTCCATGGAAGCAAGGCGTAAACCAAGTTCGGCGCTAATCTCCATAAACCCACCATCTACCCCAACAAAAAACACAATCATGCCAATAAAGGCATAGAAGAAACCTTTGACCAGGCGAGCAAATGGCTTGTGGTCTAGTTTGAACAGTAATCTCTGCAACACAAACAAGGCAACTACCAAGGGAAGGAGACTTACGAAACTCTCGCTGACCGCACCAACAATGAAATCTAGGAACGGCCTGAGGATCTCCCCCCTGCCAACTTGAATTGGCTCTAGGCTTGCTACGGCATACTCTTGTGTGCCGATGACGATATTCAAAACCATAACGGCCATGATAGCACCTGCGGAGGCAATGGCCACCAACCCAAAGCTATCCTCTTCTGACGCCTTGCTATCTTTACGCAGGCGTGAGATACCCACAGCAAGAGCCAACAGAACTGGTACAGCTAGTATGCCTGTAGTAGCCCCCGATGCATCGAAGGCAATAGCTAGGAACTCTGGTTGGGTAAAGAACGCAAGGATAAAAACTATTATATAGCATATCAGCAAAAAAATCTTGAGAGGAACATTGAAAAATACTCGAAGAAAGCCCAAGGCGACCATAATCGCGAGGCCGACTGATACGACCACCAAAAGCATAGTCGAGGATATCGCGCCTAGAGTAACAAAGTCAACTTGATTAGCTAGTACCATCAAACCCGGCTCTGCAACGGACAGGAAAAAGCCAAGGACCAGACCGCCTAAAAGAACAAGGGAGAGTCTGTTCGTCTTCACTAGCGAAGTTCCTGTTAGACTACCCATCGGTGTAATACCGACCTCCACACCCACAAGGAAGAGGGAGAGTCCTATAATGATCAACACCGCCCCAGTGAGAAAGCGAAGGATGAGCGGAAGCCCCAAGGGGACTACTGTGAAGTTGAGAAATAGGACGATGAGGGCGATGGGTAATACTGCCTTGACGTTTTCTTTTACTAGTTCTAGTAGAATGTTCACGCGAACACTACCTTTCCGCTGTCATAGCAAAAAAGTGCTCCCAACAACTTACGACGTTGGAAGCACCGAAAAACACAACAAAACGCCATAGATTCCTTTTAGAACTAGGGATCATTGAATTGTGTCAAAGAGCAAATACAGGAGCACAACCCGATGCAGTAGGAACCTGAGAGGTTGGTAACACTGTATTTCTCTCACCCTTACCTTAGATCCTTCTTTTTAACCCAACTTTTTTGACAAAACCCAAACAAATCCAGTCTACCGAACCCAGGCAGCGACGTCACATAACCAAATCATATGGTGAGCTCCTACACCCCAATAGTCATTGGCAATCATGTAAGGAGTACCGAACTTCCTTCGCCACTTTCTTTGGGCCTCCCTTAGGCCACAATCTAAGCAAAAATGCTGAACCCCGATGCTGGCAAGATGCTGGATCATGGCGCGGATTAAGGCCGACGCTACACCCTGACCTTGATAACTGGGCAAAACATAGAGACCGCCCAACTCCCCGACATCGTCAAGTACGTTATTCGTACACTCCTTTATGTCATCCCCACAAGGACCAAAGGAGATGGTTCCTATCACCTTGCCGTCGAGCTTGGCTACCATAAACACAGTATCAGCATCGCTTACCTCTATAGACTTACGAACAAGAGATTTCTTGTACTCAACTTCTTCCGCGGCCTCTTCACTGATACCCTCGTCAGCAAAGGCAAGGGAAATAGCTTGCTCATAAACAACATCTATAGAATGTAGATCCGCACTCACCGGCCGTTCGATTCTCAAACCATCCATCGTTTTTCACCCGTTCCATTTACAGCTAAGGGAGGTCGATTTCGATCCCCATGTGGATGGAGTCATAGAACTCGCCACGAACGTAGAACTCCCGCGTGACTGTACCTTCGTAGACAAAACCCAATTTTTCATATAATCGGATCGCGCCCACATTATCACTTCTCACTCTCAAGTTAATCTTGCGAATGATCCGGGCGCTTTTCGCCCAAGCAAGTAGGTAGGTGATAAGTTCAGTTCCGATCCCACACCGCCAGTACTCTTGAAGGACGGAGACCCCAAGTTCACCGGTATGCCTAGTGCGGGGTCTAGAGCCGCCCATGAAGGAAAGGTGTCCAACGATCATGTCTTCAATTAGAGCCAGGATCATCAGCTTGTTATCTGAGACTAGGAGTCTTTCGATGAACCTAGCCTCTTCTTCTACACTTATGACAAACTCACCGGGACCAAATGTGAGATAATCTGTTTCTTCGCTGATTTGGTTGATATAAGCAAGAATGGCCAAGGCGTCTTCGGGCTTGGCCTCTCGTATATGGAGTTCCTGGCCATTAGGTAGTTGTACTCTCTTCATCTCCATCCCCTTCCCTACCGTAGTTGCTGCGGAAGCGCATTTCTCATTCGACACATAGAAAAACCCAGGCTGGATGCCTTGACGGCATTACACAATGGCCACAAGTTTGGTAGCACTCTTAGTTCACAGTCTCTGGCAAATATGGCTGAGAATAGATCGTCTACGATCTCCACTCCTATTGGTACCTGAGGAGAGGTACTGACATAATAGCCAGCGATGGCATCCTGCAAGACAAAATCCTTTGGGTCAAACTCGTAGATCGCCAGTCTCGTACCTTTCATCCGTTGAAACCAACGGCTTTCTATCGCGATCACTGCGTGCACATTCGTGCTACCGAGGAATCGACTGATGTCGTCCGGCGTGGATTCGGGCAGAGCGTAGTATGTGACCCTAGGGCAGTCCCTCGGGGTAAGGAAGTTCACTAATCTAGACTCGCTAATAGCCCAAACTAGCTTAATGCTACGGTCTAGATCTGGTCTCATAGGTGTTCTCGGCTCGAAGCGGTCGATTTCATGGTTCTCACTGACGTGAAACAATCACATGTTCAGTCTCCTATCAGCTGATAACAAACAGCTCGCCCTGATGATCTTGGCAACAGAGCATGGATTCGCCTTGGCAGGTGAATCCTATCTTACCTCAAAATCGATATTCCGCAGCCCATGATAGTAGTTGCCCCGGACTGCTGTAAACTTCATCACAGTGTAGTCTGGATCATAAACTCCTTGTGGATAATACTTCTCGCAGCCGTCCACCCACAGCATTCGTCTTGATTCTTCATCCTGCAAAAGTTCAATCGTTCCAACCAAAAGGAGCCCCTCGAAGGTATCCTCATCCACATAGTAGACGGAGGCTCTACGATCCGTCCTAAACCCGCCCACTCTCTTTGAAGAAGTGTTGGTACTAAACCACACTTCCCTCAGTCCATCATGCTTTGCGTTGAACATGGCCTTAGTGACAGGATACCCATGGGCATCGAGTGAACCAACAATCGCAATCTTGCTGCGTTTTATCAACTCTAAACCACGACTCTTGGCGAGTTCTTTTTCCACTTTCCGTGCCACCTTTCATTACTATGCCAAACACCAGCTAGAGGCTATTTTGACTTTGCTATATGCCGGTGCTATAATTGGTGCACTAAGATTAGAAAGAATCTCGGGAGGATGAAGATAGTGATAAGCGAGAACGATTTGAGGCATCTGAAACGCTGTATTGAGTTGGCAAGGACTGCTCTGGCCAAGGGTGATCAACCATTCGGCTCAGTGCTCGTATCAGAATCTGGCGAAGTGCTCTTTGAAGACCACAATCACGTTGCTACAGGCGACCACACGCAGCATCCCGAGTTTGCTATCGCGCGCTGGGCCGCCGCCAATATGACACCTGCAGAAAGGCGTCAGGCTACTGTATACACGTCTGGTGAACATTGTCCGATGTGCGCCGCAGCTCACGGCTGGGTTGGCCTAGGCCGTATTGTCTTCGCGAGTTCCTCTAGCCAATTGGCAAAGTGGCTAGACGAAATGGGTATCGGTCCATCACGAGTTCGAAACCTCCCCATTGAGACGGTGATTCGAGACACGACAGTGGACGGACCCGTTCCCGAGTTAGCCGAAGAGGTACGGAAGTTACACAAGGAATACTACCATACCTCCCTAAAGTAATGCTCGATTTCTACTCACTATTCGGGTAGTCGTTCACCATACCTACCTAAGCATTGTGAATTTTACCACCAAAAACCGTCTTAGCTTGCCCACGAATATATACTCGCCCATCAACCTTGATCTTTAGGACGCCGCCTCTCTGGGATGCCTGATAGGCCGTAAATTCGTCCTTACCTAGCTTTCTCTGCCAATAAGGTCCTAAGCAGCAATGAGCTGAACCTGTGACCGGGTCTTCGTCAATGCCAAGGGCTGGAGCAAAGAAACGCGAGACGAAGTCATATCGATCGTCTGCAGACCGACATGTCACCATGACTCCTCTATTTGGTAGCCTAGCTAAGGTCTCCATGTGGGGTTTAAGGCCCCTAACAATTGCCTCGGATTCAACTTCCACTAGATAATCCATCCGATTCTTGCCCACATACAAGAATGGCACACCGAGGCCATCCAGGACTTCCTGGGGAGCCTCCGTCTCTTCTTCTTCCTCCATAGGGAAATCCAGCTGGATCCAATCTCCCATCTTTGTCGCCCTTAGAACACCGCTCTTGGTCATAAACCTAGCTTCCTGATCAGGAGTCAGCTCCCTTGTCTCCCAGAGAATATGGGCTGCCGCGAGCGTGGCATGTCCACACAGATCGACCTCTGTGGTTGGAGTAAACCATCGCAACTCGTATCCTTCTTCCACCTCTCGCAAGAATGCCGTTTCTGAAAGGTTCATCTCACTCGCCATGCTCTGCATCCATTCTTCAGATTCATGTCCCACAAACATACACACTCCTGCTGGGTTGCCTTTGAACAGCTCGCTAGCGAATGAATCCACCTGATAGATTCTCAACTCGTCCACCTCCCAAAGTCGTCCTAGGAAACGTTATCTCTCACTCACTTTTCCTTAGCTATCTGCTTCAAGACCCAGGTGTCCCTCAGCGTCCATCTAGGCACTTGACCGAATTCTCCATTCAAAACAGACTGATTCGCCCTTAGGGCGTGTTCAATGCTCACCCACTCCGGACGCATACCAAGTTCACGTTCATAGGAGTCTAGATTCTGGCCAACAAAGAGTGGATCCACTTTGCACAAATAGTAGTAGGAAATCTGCCTAAAGACGTCATACTCCTTCTCTCGTGGCTTCGAATACTCCGCAATATAACCATACTCCTTGCCAACCGCAGATAGGATAACACCACATTCCTCCCTGATCTCTCGGCATAGGGCCTCCTCATGACTCTCCCGTTCCTGAATTCCTCCTCCAGGAAACTTATAATCCTTGTTAACCGAGGAATACACCATTAGCACTTGTCTACCGTCTAGGACAATGGCTCTGACAGCTTCGCGACTGATAGTTCGTCCGTCTAGCTTTAGGCCTTCACTACGGTAGATGGTTCTTAATAGTCTCATACAAAACACCTCAATAAGCCAGACAACTACAGATAGCTGACGTCAAAGTAGGTTGATCCTTGTGGAAGTGGAAGATCCTGGATAGGAACAAAGAATAGATGATAGTTCAAACGAATCCAGGCTTTCTTGGCTATCTGATCAAACCCGGGATCCTGCGCATTCATGCAGATAACAAGATAATCGATGGAACTGTCTATTGCCGCCAGTCGAATCCTTTCTAGAAGGTAGGGAAGGTCATCTGGTTTGTCAAGGATCAGATCATAGAGCTGCCAGACTTTGATCTCATCTCCGAGCCGGGGAATCCGCGGTAGAGCTATGACTTTGGAGGCCGCTTTGAACACCGGTCTTGCCAGCTTATACAATCGTGGCATGTTCAATACTCTCTGCGAATACTCAGCCGTTGTATCCCATACCTTCATAGAAGACTGCCCGAACGTGAACTTCCCAAACAGATACTGATCCCACTGCTTGGCCAGAAACTGCGTGTCACTTTGTTCCGTGAAGAGGTCAAGAGAACCGAAGTTCTCTTCGAGAATACGTTTCTCTCGATTTACATCTATGGTGCGGGCTAGGTCCACTTGATTGACTCCGTGTAGATCACGGCAAAAGCTTGCGTGAACAGGCATCGTCAAGAACGTCTTCTGTTCTACATCTTGTGCCCCATATTTCTGGAGGATGGACATGGAGCGCATATTGTCTTCTTTTACATATCCAAAGATAAACTGGATATTCTGGTTATCAATTTCACTCTGAGCTGCCTGCCACAGACGTAGCATGTGTCGGGGTAACCCCTTCTGCGTTAGGGGGTTTGAGCGCCAGTCAAAGATCAACCCACCGCGAACGGTCTCCCCCTGAAGCCTGACGGAAACAGGACCAACACCCATAACTCCTAGAATATCACCTTGGACGTCATCCTCTGCTACCAGAAGAATGGGGGTTTCGAACTTCTTGGCCCGAAAAAAGTAATCTTTACGTTCACTTACCAACTTGATCTGCTCGCCCTGCGGGGTCATCTGTTCGATCTCAATTAACTTCGCATTATCCTCCATCGTGGCTGGTCTAACAATCAACTTGTCCACCCTCTATCTACTCTTTATAGAAAAACACTACTCATACGCTCCCAAATGTGCTATTATCTATGTGTTATATCAAGCTTAATTATAGATTGTCAGTACATCGGAGGCAAGGAATTATGAAAGCATTGGTAACTTTAGCGCCCACACCGACAGGTCTCTTTATTGTCCGTCGTCTTCATCAACTTGGGTATAAGGTGACAGTCATCGATTCCCATAGTAGAAGTTTCGGATCATATTCCAATGGAGTAAGCAAGAGAGTTGTCGCTCCTTCTCTGTACTATGATCCCCACGGTTTTGCGAGGACGGTTATTGAAGAGCTCAAACAGGACCAGTATGATTTGTATTTTCCAGTCTTAGAATGCGGTTTCTTGATGTCGTACTACAAGGACATCATTCAAAAGTACACTACGATGGTGACAATGCCCTATTCCGATATCACCTTCGCACACAATAAGCATGCTATGCGAACATACGCAGAGCAGGCCAACGTCAGAACGCCTCTAACGCAAACTCCCGATTCGTTGAAAGAGGCGTTTCGTCTGTTAGACACACTTAATTCGCCCATTGTCATCAAACCTCGCGTAGGATGTAACGCCCATGGGCAGAAAATCGTCCTTGATCCCAAGAACTCTGCCTTGGAGTACGGTCAGCTTGTCAAGAAATACGATCTTGAGGATCAACTCCCGATCATTCAACAATACATCAAGGGCACCTTGGTTTCCACCGTGAATCTAGCTGTAGCAGGTGAAGTGAAAGGTAAAGTGGTCTTTCGAGCCTTACGAACCGTTCCTACTTCTGGAGGGACAAGCTCTTATAGAGAGACGATCAACTCACCAGAAGCTGAACTCTTTGACGCACGGCTAATTAGACATTTCAATTGGACGGGTTTCATCAGCTTTGACTATATGGAAGAAGAAGGAACAGGGAAGCTCTATCTAATCGATTGTAATCCACGAATTGCCCCGGGAGCCATTTTAGGGCATTTCGCCGGTGTAGACTTAATAACTGCCTTCACCGAACTAGCCAAAGGTAAGGAGATTGAGACTCTTCCCCGGCAAAAAGATGGAGTCCGCTGCAAACTCAACTTCTTGGATCTCGGCTGGCTCCTCTATAATCTGATTGACAACGAGCTCACGGCTAAAGATAAATTCGCTTGTTTTAAGGCTTGGAGTAAGCGGGAAAAGACTCACAAGGATATCTTGAGTGTCCATGACCTATTGCCTGGTTTTGTCCTATGGGGATTTCTACTCCGCAATATCGGTAAGCTCTTAGGCTCTGATGGAGGCGAGATCTTCTTGGAACACTCGTTGTTTGACGAAGAAACCTTTCACAAAAACCTACCTGAATCAGCTGCTACCACCACACTCTGATTCGATTCTAAGCACCGGGAACATGTCCGGTGCTTTTTGCTACCTTTGTGGATGCGACCAATCGATTTTTCTCCCTAGCCCCTAAACGCTATGGCATCAAGCTGGAACTGCAGTCCTTCTTGTCCCCCGCGATGGGCGAACTCCGTCTGAATGGATTTCCTAGCCGGATACTCTCCTCCAAACCGTTCCTTGATCACCTTTTCCATGACCGGGATGTTCCAAATATCTCTGAATAAACAATCCATCTGCACAACAGATGTCAGATCCAAACCAATGGTTTTCAGTCTCTCCTCTAGATGATCGAAAGCGCCGTTGATCTGCTCTTCAACAGACTGACCAACGTTACCTACGCAGTAACTAACAAAAACGAAGCCACCCGCTTCCACAATACCTGCGTGGCCCCAATCGTCACTTATGTCACTCCTCCTAATACTCACCATGCAAGCCCTCCTGTTCTCGTATGGTAGAACCTGACAAGAAAAGAATCACACTTTCGAGACTACCCTACTCTCCAATCGATACCTCCCCAGTCAATCGCCTGTAGGCCCCTAGACAGGACCTAACGGAGGATTCAATAACCGACAATACTTCAGTAAGATCTAGGATCTCTAGATCCTCGTTACTGGCTTCATCCTTCAGCTTAAAGTCACGATACAGTTCCTGGATCAGTTTCGGAAAATGTTGGTGATCGATCTCATCCATCTCAACTGCGATTGGCGCAAGCTCTTGGAGAACTAAGGAATGATGATCAATGATCTTCCCATTTAGCCGCCAAAAATCTCTATAGTTCTTCTTAAGAGCAACTTCCTTCTTGTGGGGTTCAAGCCCCTTTATCTTCCGGTAATAGATCTTGTGTTTCCAAATGTCATCCGAGATAATGTGAAAGTAGTAACCCAGGTGGAACGGCGAAACATCATCGACAAAGTACTTCCTCTCGAACAGGTCGTAATCTGTTTCGGTCAAGCCCTCATCATTCCGAAAACTAAAGTGCGTGCGATAGTAATTGGAGGGCCCCATGTAAGAGTGTAGATCAGGTGCTAGGCCTCCGAGGAAGAAGGATCCATCAGTGATACCTAGTGATTCACCGGTGAGTGATGTAATGCAATAGTGCATAATCCGTGAGCCCAAGAAACGTCCCTCCTCACTCCATAGCAAAACGATTGGTTGCTGTATTCTACTTGTTGGATGAAACTTCCTGCTTATAGGCGGCAGCAGGAATTTGCCCCTCATACTCCTACCCAGCAGGGATGTTCCACTCTGAGCAGAAATGTCTAAAGAAGATCGTAAGTGGAGGTTAGGTCATTGGTCCTTTGGGGTTCGTTGGTCAATTTTCTTGCTATAGTCGCTGGTGCACTCGTGGGTCAGGCTGTACGCTTGCCAGACCGTGTGCGACAAACAATCATGCAGGCGTTGGCTTTGGCCGTCCTGATCATCGGAATTTCTATGGGTTTGGCGAGCGACAATGTGCTCATCCCCATAGCCTCCCTTGCCCTCGGCAGCATCCTTGGCGAATTCCTGGATATTGAGTCTGGAATCACCCGAGCGGGCGAAAGACTTCGCAGGTTCAGTGGCAAGAAAGGTGAAGCAGACTCTACCGATTTCACCCAAGGCTTCTTGGTGGCCACCTTAACGTATTGCATAGGAGCTATGGCTGTTATCGGTAGCCTGAACAGCGGGTTAACTGGCGATCACCAAGTCCTCTATGCCAAGTCACTGATCGATGGAGTGACGGCCATATTCTTTTCGGCTTCCCTAGGAATCGGAGTCGCGTTTTCGGCCATTCCAGTCCTTCTCTATCAGGGAACGATCGCTCTTTTGGCCACTTTGGTGGCTCCGCTCTTGCGTGACCCCGTTATTGCCGAACTGACGGCTACTGGAGGTATCTTGATCATTGGCATTTCCCTCAACATGCTCGGACTCACGAAACTGCGACTCGGAAACATGTTACCCGCCATTTTGGTGGCCGTTTTGCTAGCCCTCTTTCTTTGATCCGACGAGTGGTAAGACGTTGACAATCGGCTCTTCATAGGGATGGATCTCATGGATTTGGACCAAAACCTGCTGCAATAGAGCCCTAGGACAGCTAAATTCCATCTTATATTCGGTACTGCTACTGATTTCTCCCCGTGTTCCGCGATAGGGATTGGATCCCTCAAGAGGTCTCCAATGACCCATTACCTTCGTCAAGGAGAACACATAGTCATAGTCTCCAACAGTGAGAGCTCCTAGCCCGTTGAGCTCTTGCGTCATTTCGTCTACTGTTTCCTCTGGTAAGAAGACCTCCACCTTAAATTCGGTGATATCCATTCTATGCACCTCCGCATGTTTGGTTAGAAAACCATTCCATCAAGACCATCTTTCCCCTCCCTAAGCAGTGCGTCCTAAGGAGTCAGACGTTGACGATCCCTCGGAAACAAAGAAGCCTCCCTCACATTGCTAAGCCCAAGGAGCTGCGCGGTGAGGCGCTCCAAGCCTATAGCTAGTCCTCCATGGGGCGGCATCCCGATGCTAAAGTTGTTCAGGTAGGATGAGAAGCGACTCGGATCGAGCCCCTTTTTTCGCATGTTATCGGTCAAGAGTTCATAGCTATGGATCCGCTGACCACCAGTGGTGATCTCCACACCTCTAAATAGGAGGTCGAAACTAGCAGTATTCTCCTTGTCCTTTGGCATCGTATACATGGGGCGTTTTGTCCAGGGATAGTCGGTAACAAAGACAAACTCACTTCCGGTCTGTTCCAAGACATACTTGCTCAGGAGCCGTTCACCCTCTGGATCCAAGTCAGCGTCTTTGTCACATCGTACTTTACCATACTGCTTCTCCAAGATCTCTAGCGCCTCCAGAAGAGCTACGCGGGGAATGTCTGGTACATTAGGCATACATACCCCGAGGATGTCAAGTTCTTTGGCACATCGTTCCTGAACTTCGGCAAACATGTGCGCTAGAAGCCTGTTTTCTAGATCCATGATGTCATGCTCGTCCTCGATAAAACCCATTTCTAGATCGAGACTTACATACTCATTGAGATGGCGCGACGTAGCATGCTTCTCCGCTCTGAAGACGTGTCCGATCTCATAGACCCGCTCAAAACCAGCTCCGACTAGCATCTGCTTGTAGAACTGAGGACTCTGGGCTAAATAGGCCTTCTCTTCAAAGTAATCTAGGGCAAAAAGTTCAGTTCCACCCTCAGTGCCACTGGCCACAATTTTGGGTGTAAAGACTTGAACAAAACCCTCTCTGTTCAAGAAATCCTGGAATGCTTGTGATAATGCAGCCTGAATCTTGAACACTGGATTGATCTTGGCATGCCGTAGACTCAAGACACGATGATCCAGGGCCATGTCCAGGGGGACGTTCAGGGTCGCCCCATTGACCTGAATGGGAAGGTTCTCAGCCAAAGACACAACCTTGATGGACCTGGCTTCCAACTCAAAACCTGCCTTGGATCTTGGTTCAGACTTGACAAGACCGACAATCTCCACCACACTCTCTGTGCTAATTTCCTCCCCTTCGAGTAAAGACGGCTCGACAACGACCTGCAGGATTCCTGTACGATCCCGTAGGATGAGAAAGACCACTTGACTCAGGCGGCGAATGCGTAGCACCCACCCCTTCACCATTACTTGCCCTTCACGACAGCTGCTAAGCTCTTCAATGAGTATGCGTTTCATGTTCCTCTCCCTCTCTAGATGAAAATAACCCCCAACCGGATACCGGCTAGGGGCGTGATGGACGCGGTGCCACCCTAGTTAACTCTGCTTATAAAAAAACCACGTCCGCTATGGGACGAGGTTATCGTGGTGCCACCCAAATTCAAACTCTAAGCAAGAGTTATCTTTAGTCCAGGTAACGGTGGATACCGGCACATCTTTTTGATCAGATGGCAACTCCGAGGTGTCTGCCCATGAGCGTTTCTTGCTAGGCTCGCACCATCCCTAGCTCGCTTCAAAGACTACTGATAGGCTCTTCTCTTCATCGCTGTTCGCTATTAATGAGATTAAAGCACATAAGTACGCGTCTGTCAAGGATCTTTGTCTTGAGCCTGTAGTTGTTCTGTGATAATGTCATGTTGATTCTATTCTGGTAAAATGTCACCTATGAGAGAGGAAACATTTACCATGACCCAGCAGGACCTGACAAAGTTACGAGTTATCGTTCTAGTTA
>Ga0265293_10007658_pt1 | contig 16492 bp, 29 predicted proteins | sample Munlanlewell138R_FD_192505 | JGI IMG/M metagenome (GOLD analysis project Ga0265293, IMG submission 192505) | Leachate microbial communities from a municipal landfill in Southern Ontario, Canada - Leachate well 138R | ecosystem: Engineered > Solid waste > Landfill > Unclassified | place: Canada...
ACTTGCCAGAAGGTTTTCTGGCAAAACCTCATATCTTTCAAAGAACTAGAATATTATACAAGAAAGGAGACGGCAATTCCTCCAACGGCTGAAGACCGTTGGTTTCCTTGCCGTAAAATTCATGAAACTATGGAAAGTTAATGTAGTTCACCAACTCGTAGTCAAAGCCAAAACTTCTACTGATGCAAAATTTTTCGCAAAAGAGGCTATTGAAGAGGCGTCACTTGACGAGCCGTATGTAACAAAACCAGAAGAAATAGCAGATGTTTTCGATTTGCCTTCTAGTTGGGATGACGCTTGCATCCCTTTTGGCGAAAGAGATCCTTCAAGGCCAGATATGACTATCGCCGAATTTCTAGAAGAACAAAAAGCAAACGAACAACAGAACGTAAATCAACTCTTATTGCCAGGATTTGAATGATGAAAAAAAACAATAAAGAAACCAAAAACGACGATATGGACAAATTCCTTTATCTTTGCGGAGAGGGGCTTACTCCAGACCTGATAAAGATTCGCAACGAGCAAATGCGAGACGAATACATTAAGATGCTTGAAGACACTGGAATGGAAGACAGCCTCGGAGCCTACAAGTCTTTTGTAGGGCATAAATTGGCAGTCCTGTTCACTGTGGTCGAACACCTCGTTCGCTTCAATGAAAAAGAATTCGGGCCGTTTGAGTAAATTGGAGAGTAAAAGATGGAATACGACGAAAACACAAGATTGGTCATCCGTTGTCCTAAATGCAAATGGAACGTATGGAAGAGGGAGGGCCAAGATGGTCTCTGCGACAACTGCGGTTGGATCGGCGATTCTAAAGTAATAATAGGAACCGCTACTATCTTGGGATACTTGGAAGAAGAGTTCTGTTGTCAATGTGAGAAATGCAAAGAGTATAGGTCGTTACATCCTAGAGGGACTGAAGAAATATAGCGTTTAGTATAGACCTAACAAGGAGAATAAAATGAACCCTAAAGAGATAATGGATAGAGTCCATATAATCGTTGGACCAAATGGCGAATGTATGTGCGGAAGTCAAGAGGATGGACAAATAAGGAGTTGTAAGGAAATTCTTGAAGAGACAATAGTCTCTTTAATGTTTTCTAAAGAACCAGAGGCTAACCAAGAAAATTCTCATCCGATGAACAATTTTGAAGGCGTAGGAACTTCAGCCCAAAATGGAAATCAGCCGGAATCTCCTAAATTTCCTTGCAAGATTTGCGGCAAGGAACAAAAATACGACCCTGAATATGAATGTCTTGAGTTTTGTAACCATTACAACCAGTGTCTTCATTGCGGTAAAAACGTCCTGGTTTGCGAAGAGAATTTGTCGCATCCACTTCTATGCGATGAATGTATAAAGAACGGCGTTGATATTAGAGTTGTCGTTAAACTTGATGAATCCAAAAAGGCACAATAATGGACAACAATACCGAATTTGACGACGATGATATGAAACTGTTAAGCCAGAAACTAGTAACCAATAGATTCCGACTGTCGCTCGCCTGTTTCTATCTTGGAGTCATAACACTATTCGACCCAAGTATTATGATTGGTATGTTGTCCGCTTGGCACCTATCCGAGATAACCAAGGCCAAAAGAAAGAAGGCTGAAGAACTCTGCGGGCTTAGTGAAATCAAAGAAAAATAGTCCAACTATTTCCAAAAAGGAAATAACTCATTTCTTCAACAGAGTCCTCCTCTACCTTGGAGAATACGGATGGAGTCTTAACCTAGTCCCTAATTCTTCAGAAGGCTATTGCTGGAAGACTAGAAAAGTAATAGATGCTGGAGAAAATTCAAAGGATATTAAACAACTCATCATCCATGAGACTGCCCATATACGGACTTGCAGATTCTGCAATAATAAACATACCCTAGATTTCTGGATGGAGTTCGATAGGCTGAAGGATAAATTTCTCCCAGGAGTCGAAATAAGCGAGTCCAATAAGCTCCATAGACAGTATATGGGGAACGGATTCAATAGGCTTTGCTACGGGAACTGATATGAAAAAATGGTTCAAGTCTATAGTCCCAGGCGGCCATGTCGGTGCCGGCAGAACAGAAGAAAGAACCATCTATCTATATGCTGAAGACATCCTAAAGGCACAGAAAATCCTTATGGCCAAAACTGGCGGATGGAAAAAAGGCAAAGGCTTCCTGGAACTCAAAATGCTGAAGAATGAATCTGTAATGGATAAGGTCTTGTCAGGCCGCGGAAAGGTCTCAAAAGACAAGGTCTTGGCTGATGGGTTCCTGTATGCGGAAGATGTCTGAATAGGATTCCGTCTCCAAAATCTTGAATAACCTTTTATGCAAACTTGGTATAAAAAGGTTATCGCTCAAAATGTCCCCGTTTCAAAAGGGTCTCCTTTTTATGTTCCCCAAAAGCAAGTCGGGCCAAGCGAATTGGATAAGCAAATAGACAGGGAGAACTTTGAGAAGCGTGAAAAAACGATGATGTCGGAATTGAAGACCTGTGTGTTCCGATATTTCGCAGATTTGAATCTGAATAGGCAAAATCCTAAAATAGACTTTAAGGCGTCTTATAGAACAGATAAGGCTGTCGCAAGTTTAGAGGCATTTATTCGATTCAATGATACACCAGGGGCGGTTCTTTTTAACGATAAACACAAAATTCTAGACATAGAGGTCAGACTTGCATCTATGGTGAATTATTTGCAAAAAGAATTGCAAGAAATATCTGGGTCGGCTACAAAACCAAAAGTCAATATCTTGTTTAATGGAAAATCCGTTAGATTGCCAGCTTCTTCTGAAGCCCCATCAGAAGCATATTTTTCGATATCCAGCCTTAATCAATTGCTCAATATTAAACGCAATGGATTGAAATTCAATGGGAGAAACCCAATTGTGTTTTATAGCAGAAAGGCTGGCGGTAGCGAAATTATGTTAAGGATATTAAACCCATCTGAACATAAAAACTGGAAATTAGACCGATCTCCAGATGTTGGAGTTTTTTATGGATTAAAAGAATCAATACCTCCAAGCCATCTTGTGGTTTGCTCAAAGAAGACTGACAAAGGGGTTCCTATTAAGTTTTTGGATACCGAAGAAGGATATAGAGGAATCAAAGATATAAAGGATGGATGGATTGCCTTTGATTCATTAGACAAAATGAGCGATTCCGATTTGAGAAGTTTGTTCATGATGCAATCGGATAATTATAAACTGTTTTACCCTTCAGAATATGAATCTGGCGGATGGGGAGAAAACAAATGGTATCGAGACAAAAGATTTGAAGAGTTGAACAAACGCAAAATAGAAGTCGAAAAATTAATAGGTAGTGGTTTCTCATGGGAACACAGAGAAGTGATAATGATGTATTATGGCTTACTTGGTATCCCTAGAATGAGTTTTCAACAAATCGCAAATTTACTTAGGACAACTCCAAGAGAAATCGAGAAATTGTTGGCATCGGCTATTAGAGAATTGTCTTCAAAAGAAAAGAAAAACCTAAAGAAATTATTGCATTCTCAAAATTCCCAAAAATAGTTCTTGCATTATTTCCCGTCCTGTCATACATTCATTGCGTTATGAAAATTACTTGGAATAGAAATTCGAATTGGAGATTTGAGGCTCTAGGGCTTCAAAGCCGGTCTCGTTTGCACTAGACCAAGTCTTTGAATAGTCGCCCTGGGGCCGAAAGGTTCCAGGGTTTTTTGTTGTCGTAGTTTGCCAGGTGCTCAAGTTGGTATGAGGTGAAGCTGTTAACTTCATGCATCCCGTCTAGAACGGTACGCAGGTTCGAGCCCTGCTCTGGCAGCCATTTTAAATATGCCGATAATTCAATTTGGCAGAATACTGGTCTCCAAAACCAGTTGTTGTAGGTTCGACTCCTACTCGGCATGCCATTTTAGATGATGTTTCCGGAGTAGCTTAATGGTGAAGCGGCACCCTGTTAAGGTGAAGATTACAGGTTCGAGCCCTGTCTCCGGAGCTTTGAAAAGAGGGAAAAGTTCGACTCCTATCGTAATATATATAAATAGGAGTCGAACTATGAAACTGAATAAAAATGATGACCAAGCGGTATTGGCATATGCAAAGAAAATAATAGCAATAAATAAACTTGGAGGGAAATGTAAAAAGTGCGGTTGTACAGATTTTATATGTTTAGATTTTCACCATATAAATGACAAGAGTTTCGGGATAAGTCGTAAGAGATACCATAGATTTTCTGTCTTAGGAAAAGAACAAATAAAATGCACCTTATTGTGCGCCAATTGTCATACTGAAGAACATACATCAAATACGGGAAGGCATTTTATTAGCAAGGAGTTGATAATAAATGGGCTTGAGAACAAAAAGTGTTCAATATGCGGATATGATAAGTGTCTCTCTTCGTTAGATTTTCACCATATTAGAGGAAAGAAAAAATTCGGTATAAATAGTGCCTTAACAAGATCTGTAAAAATAACAGTTAAGGAGTTTCAGGACGAAGTTAAGAAATGCGATTTGGTTTGTAGAAATTGCCATAGGAAAATACATCATAAAGAAAAATACGACAGGCTTAAAGAACATATTGAAAAGAGAGTCTTAACTCATAAGGAAATCCAACCAGCCGTAGACAGAAATGTCGTAAAAGAAATGCTTGAATCTGGTATGAGGCCTATTCAGGTTGCTAGAAAAATTGGATGTGCAAAGTCAACGATTTCTTATGTTATGAAGCAACTAAAGATTAGTGTTCCGTATAAGAATCCAAATGACAAAATATTTAAGATGGATGCTAATTTAGTCTTGCCATTTTGAGATGAATTTGAGATAGTCGGTTTTGTTGATTGAAAACGCACCAGTAGCTCAGTTGAATAGAGCATCGGATTTCTAATCCGGCGGTCACAGGTTTGAGTCCTGTCTGGTGCGCCATTTTAAGAGTGGTAGGCGCATGACCGTTCCGTCAATTAAACCAAAGGTCATAAATCATGGGCCACTCGCTTATCCTCGGGTAGTTTAAAAGTAAAACAGGGACATGTACCTATGTCGGTATCGAATCCGACCCTAGAGGCCCATTTAGCCGTCATAGAAATATGGCGGTTTTTTTCTGTATTCCTGTATAATAGACCTATGGCAATAGAGTGGGATAAAATCATCAATAAGAACAAGTATTCAGAGTGCCAGTTGATAACGGCTTTAAATGCTTACTATATGCTTACGGGGAAATATATTGAGCAAGACTCTGACCGCTATGAGGAGTTGGTGGACTTAGTAGGGGCTAGGCATGGGTCTGCGATTAAGATTAAAGATGCCTGGGATGAATTGGGGTTGGTAGTCTTAAAGGAGTTTAATTCTCTTTTTGACTTCACAACAGGGGATCGAAAAAAGCCTTTTCCCTTACCTCTTGAATGGAGTGTCTGGCATAAGAGGTATGGCTTTCATTCGACTTTGATAATTTCCTATGAGCCGAAGACAGACGCAGTAATGGTCACAAATTTCGATAAAGTGACAACTAGTTTCGGATGGATGTTTCGGGAAGATATGTATATGTATGAACAGGCTTGCGGGAAGAAGCCTATTTTTAGATTATTTGGGCTGAAGGATGAAAATGAAAACAATAAAGAGTGACAATCCGGATTCTAATTCTGCGTTTGATATTGCCGATTCAGTCATTCGTGAAGTCTATCCGCCAGATGATAAACATGGAGACGGTTTTTGGGGCTGTCAAAAGATTTCTAATTATGGAACCTTACGCGGAGCAATTTCAAGGGCGGTAAATAAGAAGGGCGAGAAATGAACACCTGGTATAAGGACAGAATCGAAGAGCCTGTTAGGGACATTGTTCGGATTTTAAGGAACAATGGTATAAACACAGAATGCTCTTGTGGCCATGAGAAGTATATTCAATGTCAATATATACCAGAGGTGGATGTTCAAGATATTCATATGTTGCTTTGGAATTATCTTCACAGTTTGGGGGATAATGATCCGACCTTTACGATCTCAGTTGAGCATAAGGTTATAAAGGGGCATCAATATTCATCATTGCAGATTGACTTACCTATAGATGAGCCTCATTTAAAGCATTTGGAGAAGAAGCAGTCTCATTTAGAAGAACAATTAGAACACCATAAGAAGTTCGTGAGGTATTTTGAAGACGAGCTTAGGCTTCTTAAAGATGATATCTAAACAGAAACTGCGGAGCGTGAAGATGAAAGCTAAAAAGATTAGGGAATTTATTAAGAGTCTATCTGGGTTGCCAGAGAGAGTAGTCTACAATTGGAAGCCAACCCCAAAACAGTCCCGAAGAAAAGACCAAGGATGGATTCATTTATCTGACTTAAGAAATGCTTTAAGGGGATATAATGAAGATGAAATCCTTTTGGCTAGGAAAGAGATTGTGCAATTGAGGCTTGAATTGAGCGATAGTATCAATGAAGAGGCAGGATACCGGAGAGTTAAAAGGGCAAAGCCTCTAAAGAAGCGGTTTTATACTTGGTAGGAGAAACAATGAAAAGTAACACATATAAGCGAGCACAAGTTGAACTTGATATACTAGAGGCTACTGTTGATAATGCTATTATTACACCATTTCGAGAAGAGCTTTTAGATTTAGTAGAGGCGTTTGGTCAGAGTGGCCAGAGCGGGGGGAGTGCTCCGTTCACCGCTTCTGCGCTTTCTCAAGCAGTAAAGCATTTATGCTTACAGGAACCTATTTGTCCTATTACTGGAGCAGATGAGGAATGGAATCATATAGAAGGCATTGATTCTGATACATTTCAGAATAAACGACTCTCATCTGTGTTTAAGAAAGGCAGCGGTGGAAAGCCATACTATCTTGAGGCAATTGTTTTTCAGGACAAGGATCGCGGCGGTTCGCCATTTACAGGAAACTCTGTAAAGTTGAATGACGGCAGTATTTTGACTAGTAGGCAATATATCCGTCTACCATTTAGGCCAAAAACATTTTATATAGATGTTATTGAGACAGAATGGGCAGATAAAACAGAGACAGTTAAGAAGCCTGGAGGTGGGTGGTGGACTTCTGTAATAAAAGACGAATCGCAGCTTGAAGAAGTATGGGAATATTACGATAGATTTGAAATAGGAGAAAAAGAATGAAGACAATTACAAAAACTATAGATGAGCTGTTAGAAACTAAAGAAGATTCACCATTGCCATTAGAGGTAATCCCGAATAAGATGGGGATAAATCTTTGCGCCGTTGACTCCTTAACCTGGACGAAGCAAGAAGATGGTCAGTTAGTAAATTTGACTATCAATTTCATTCCCGGGACAGATGTGAGATAGGTATGAAAAAGAACCTAAAAATATGGTGGAAACAAATCCGATGCCCCCATACTCGCAGCATTCAATTTGATCCAGGGGTTGTAGATTGTACTGTTCCTGCTGGAAAAACGGTAAAACATCAGTCAGTTGTTATTGAGGGATGTTTGAACTGCGGGAAGATGTGGGTTAGGGACTATGGAGAATAGGAAAAATTATGAAGAGTAAAAAACACGGTATTTATGTACCTGATGAGATTATTGATTTATCTAGGACCAACGACCTAATTCTTTTTGGTATAGAGACGAGCAAGACTTTGGACAATGAAGATTTTATGGATGCCTTAGACAATATAATTGATCTTTGCCACAAAGAGTCTAATTAGATTTATTTCTGATTTGCTGAAGCATTTGGTTATTATTTACGACCCAACTTGAGACTTTATCAAAGTCATCATCTTTGATTAGGAGTTTATCATTTCTCCAATCATTAACGACCCATGAACCTTCTTCGTTTAGGACTGGGAAAATCAAATTTGTATTAACAGACGGTCCCCATATGATAATTTGGTCTTCTTCGTCTCCAGAATGATAGGCTTCGACTCCAGCCCCCCAGAACACCACGGCATGTTTTCCGTATTTATTTTGTCTAGCACATATTCTTGCGTCTCTTGAACCTACTTTAAAGGCGAAATTATATCCAGCCCCCCCTTTTCTCGCTTTTTCTGTATACCAAGTTGTTAATGCGAGTCCATTTGTTGAATCATGGCCATATTGGAATCCTTCTTTCGCAATGGAGTAAGGGTCGTCTGTAAAATGTACAAGCCAAGTTGGTTTCACAAATGAGTTATAAGACATTGCTTCATAGGCAGGGGAATCTGCTGCATCTGATGTAGGTTTGTTTTGAATCCAGTTTTTGAATTGCTCTAGGTCTTCTTTGGAAGCCTTTTCAATCCATTCTGGAGATACCTCATAATATTCTGAATCATCTGGGAACTCGACGCCATTCTCTTCAAGGTATTCTTTCAATTCGTACAAATAGTCATAAGGGTCGAATCCCTCTTTTAGATATCGGTTAAGGAATCCTATTTCGTTGCTATAGGAAGACTCTTTGTATATCCCGTACCACATAATCTTTTTCCAGATATTAGAAACTTTAATCCCATCCTGGTTCCGCCGGAGGCAATCCAGTTGTTTTCGGAAGTGTTTCAACTGGTTTTTCAACTGGCGGAACGGAATCGTCTTCTGAATCTTCTTGGACTCTTTCTCCATGAATCAATGAATTTACAACTTCAGCCGCATCGGAGTCTGAAATATTATAAACAGACACAAGGTCTTCCACGGCAGTTTTTATGGATTCATAATCTGGAAAGTTTGAAACATCAAAATGCGAATAATTGAACCATTTATTCTTGTTGTTTCTTATTTCATCTATTAGCTCTCTCGCAATGGTGCTTGATTGAGCCGTCTTCTGAATACCTACTGGAAATATTTTCATAGTTTGCTCCTATCAGAATTTATTCAATTTCTCGCTGGAAAATTCCTACTCCAGAAGCCTTAATTGGCATAGAAGTAGTTATAAAATAGGAACGCCAAAAGATTTACCAATCCCATTATGATTGAATGCTTAAGGCATTTTTCAGAAGCCTTGTCGTCTTGGGACAAACATTGAGTTGCCGTATATATCATATAAATGACTAGACAGATTATATAGGTTAAAAATGTTCTACCTCCTAAAAATTCTATTGTTTCCACTATTCACAATTCAAATATTTACTAGACAACTCCTGCCTACTATGCTTTAATTGGCTTCAAATTCACAGGAGTACAGTTATGGGTAATAAGATAGTCAGAGTCAAAAAGGGTTTCGATTTCGATAAGAGCCTGAAGCGGGCTAATGAACGGATTGCTCCATTTGAGGAAAAGGCTCGCAAGAAATGGAATGCGAAGGCAGACAAGTATAACCAATGGGACTCATTGTGCGAAGACGAAAAGTTTGAATTGATTACAGAAGAGTATGACAAGGCTAAAGGCAAGAAAAAGAAGAAACTTCGCAGGTCTACAAAGTACGATACAGGACAGCACGAACTTATCTGCGAGGCTTTGAAAGTCTCTCCTAGTCCAGACGCACCTGGAGATACGGCTTTTGAGGCTGTTTGCGAACTTCTTCAGAAGATTGAAATGGCTCTTGCTGCAAAGACTTTGAAAGAAGCTAAGGAAAAATTGAGCATTAAACCAGGCAGTATGGGCATTATCAAACTGTACGGAGTATAAAATGGACACAGAAAATACAACTTCAGAGATGAGGAAACTTGCAAGCATCCAGAGAATCAAGGATCTTCAGCCCATTCCGGACGCCGACAAGATTGAGGTAGCCGTAATTCTTGGCTGGAAAATAGTGACGAAGAAGGGCGAATTCAAGATTGGCGACTATTGTGTCTTTTTCGAGATTGACAGTCTTCTTCAGCCCAAGGAGTGGAATTCCTTCCTACATGACAAGAAGGACCCAACGAAGAAGATTCGTTTGAGGACGGTAAAGTTGAGGGGTCAGGTTTCTCAAGGTCTTGCCATTCCTCTTTCGGTTATTCCAGAGACGGCGGAAGTTGTTGCGACTGATGGGATGGATGTGACGGAACTTCTTGGAGTTGAGAAGTGGGAGCCCCAATCAGACTTCAATGCTGAAGAGAAGCCGAAGGCGAACTTTCCGTTCTACATTCCGAAGTCAGATACCGAGCGTTGCCAGGCTTATCCGGACATCATTGCAGAGATGCAGGGTAGGGAAGTCTATGGAACAATCAAGATTGACGGGACATCTACAACCATCTTTCAGAGGGAAGGCGAATTTGGGGTTTGCTCAAGGAACCTTGAACTCTATGAGACTCCTACAAGCAAATATTGGAGGATGGCTAGGAAGTACAAGATTCAGGAGAATCTTGCAGGCCTTATTATTCCTAGGAACATTTCTATTCAGGGTGAGACTCATGGGCCTGGAGTCCAGAAGAACAAACTTGGGCTGAAGGAACTAGAACTCGCTGTTTATGACATTTTCGACATTGACGATGGTAAATACCTAGACTATGTCGAGCAGCAGAATGTCATTAAATTCCTTGGCCTTCAGCCTGTTCAGACGGTATTTCTTGGCAAGTTTGAATGGAAGAGCGTAGATGAACTGGTAGACTATGCTTCAACGTTCCAGTATCCTAATGGAACCCCTGCGGAGGGCATTGTTATCCGTCCTGTCGTAGAAGCCCGTAGCGAAGCCCTGAAAGGCCATAGAATGGCTATTAAGGCTATTAGCCCTGTGTTCCTAATGAAATATAAGGAGTAGATCATGAAGAAACTGACTAAAATGCTGACTGATTTTTTGGAACATCGTTCAGAAAGTCAAAATGGAGGATGGCCGAAAGTCGAAGACAGCGACATTGAAGCCTTGTCGGAGATTTTTAGAGAAATCCTCAAATTGAAATATGAGCAAGATTGCGATAGGTCTCTTCCTGTTGAATTCCGCGTTATTGATCGTACAAAGTTTGAGAGATTGCAATATTTCCTTATCCCATATGAACATGAGGCAAAAACTGATGATGAGCGTTTAGAGATTTTGTCTCGGTTGAGTATAAACTCCCATATGGCGGCAGATGCAGTAAATCACCATGTCAAAATGATGGAACTGATTCGTAGATTTGAGAAAGAGGAAGAGGGGAAAAAGCCAGTATGAATGACAGCATGATTGATAGTCTAGCAAAAACCTTTAAGAAGATTGTTGAGGATTGGGAATTTTGGAATGTAATTATCTTCGTAGTTGCCCTTTCAATTTTTCCACTCCTAACCATTATTTGGGTTTTATGGAAGTTTTACACAAACTGGGAAGATTAGGATATGAAGAAGAGATTGACTAATCAACAGCAGATTCTTGCAGACGAAGTGGGGGCATCGGGCGGGACTTTCTTGATGCCAGGCGGGAAGGGTTCGAGCCGTTTCTTTGAAAATATGTTAGGTCTAAAAGTAAACAATCATTTTTTGATTATATAGGACAGCACAAATATCTTGTTCCAGAATGTTATAAATATAAATTCCCAGAAGGATATTATGCCACTTAAAAAAGTAAAAATCGGAAGTAACATGTACCAGGGGTGGATCACTCACACCCACAGCCATTTAGGCGGAGAATGCTCCCACAAATGCATTTACTGCTATGTCGAGAATAAGAGGTTTGGCAGGGCTCCGAGATATACAGGACCCATCTGTTTGGTCGAGAAGGAATTTGACATCAATTACGGAACTGGGAAGACGATTTTCATTGAGCATATGAATGATTTGTTCGCCAAGACAGTGCCGACAGAATTTATTGAAAGGGTTTTGAAACATTGCAGGGAATGGCCTGAAAACACTTATGTCTTTCAGACTAAAAATCCGAATAGGTATTTGGCGGGCTGGGACTGGCCTAAAAAATTCATTTTAGGAACTACATTAGAGACCAACAGGCCTATGCCAGGTATCAGCGAGGCCCCTTCTGCCGAGGACAGAGTTACTTCTATGTGTTTATTACCGGAGAATGTTAGCAGGTTTGTAACAATGGAGCCAATTCTCGACTTTGACGTTTCTGAATTTGCTAGGATGATTGCCAGTATAAAGCCGTTCTTCGTTAATTTGGGGGCAGACAGTAAAAAGAACGACCTTCCCGAACCTACAGTAGAGAAGGTAATGGCCCTTGTTGACACCCTGGCTGAATATGGAATTGAGTTAAGGGAAAAAGAGAACCTGGATAGGCTGAAGCCGTAGATAGGGTTATGGCTTATTCCTTTTGAAATATCCTGTATGGATGAAACAAGAGGAACAGAATTCAAACCGACTCATTGGACTTTAGACGAAGACTATGAAATCTCCTATGGTCCTTCAGGTATTAATTGGGAATCTCCAGACGGATGGCTTTCAATCTCTAATGGCGTCTGGAGCATTAAAAAGGGGTTTAAGTGGGACGGCTGCACAGATGTCCCTGACTTTCTAAATAAGATTAACCCCGATACCGGAAAACCAAAAGCATATTATGCATCTTTGGTCCATGATGTCGGTTATCGCTATTTAAGGCTTTGCCCTGGCGACTTCCCATATACAAAGTTCAAAATTGATAAGTTCTTTTTGGATATTGGAAAAAGAGATGGATTTGTAATAATAGGTTTGTACTTCCTGGGAGTTTTGACTTTAGGAGAGATTTATATACGATTTTACGACAATATCGTATATCCACAATGAAACATAGGCTCTGGCAACAAGGTTATTATCAGCATATCTGGAAAGACTATATATGAGAATAATTAAGATTAATCAAGCAACGCAACAAGCCCAACCAGTATCTGCGACTTCTTCTCCAGCATCTAATTTGGACCCCAAAGATGTCAAAACATTCATCAATAAGTTTCTACCAACAATGCCAGAGTTAAAAAGTATCAAAGGTAATCCAGCTCTTGTCAATGGGCTTTCTCAAATCCTTCAATCCTTTTCAAATCATTCTGAAAACATCAATGCTATTATGGCAAAGTTTAAAGCTTTTTGTATAGAAAATGATAAGACCGAAGAAGGCGCAGAAATGCTGACTCCTGAAAATCAAAAAAGCCCTCAAAATCCAACTCAGCAAACGAGTCCTATGACTCCGAGTTCAACTCCTATGGGGAATATCCAAGCTCCTACGAGTTCTGTTGCTCCTGCAATTCAAGGTAAATAACCCAAAATTTGCTTGCCAGACCATAAGGTCTTTTGTATAAGTAGAGGCGTATAGTATTGATAGTAATAACAGGAGATTAATTATGTGGCCTTTATTCGTACTTTGGGATTTCTGGTTCTGGTCTTTATTTGGTGTATTTATCATTTTTGAATTTGTTTGGGCAAGCAAACATAACGGGATTGCGGGGATTTTCACTCCATTCTTGTTTATGATTCTTTTGGCCGTATTCTCGTCTTTCAATCCATTTTCATGGATTTCCGAAAACTGGTCTAGTCTTTGGTTATATATTCTTGGATATGTTGGAATCGGGGTCGTCTGGTCATTTTTTCATTGGATTCGTTTTGTTCAGAAAAGAGCCGATTTTTTCGGTGAATTTCTAGATGAGTTTCGTAAAAGTTATAAGACTTCTGCCGATTGGTTCCCGGGAAACGAAGAAGAAGAAAAGGGTCTGCCTAAAGGCGAAAGATGCCCATCGAAACGCTTTTGGGAACGGCTTTCAGAGGATTGGAATAATGAGTTTCGCGATGGAACGCATTGGTACTATTTGAACGCTCCGACTATCGAGACTATAATCCCTCAAGCAACTGACTATAAGGATTGCTTGGTTTCTTGGATGTCTTTGTGGCCGTTTGATATGGTTTGGATGCTTTTGAGTGATTTGTTAATTGAATTGTGGAATTGGCTGTTTGCAAGATTTAGGCTTGCCTATCAGAAAATCTCCGACAGGGCTTTCAGAAAGTATGTTAAGAATCTATCCGTCAAAAAGGAAGAAGAATGATTATTCTAAAGAGTGGCGGACAGACTGGAGCTGATAGGGCTGCTTTAGACGCTGCTATTGAATTGGGGATTCCCTGCGGAGGATGGTGTCCAAAAGGCCGGCGAGCTGAAGATGGCCCTATTGATTCTAAATATCCTCTGAAAGAACATTCGTCTTCATGGTATATGGCAAGGACTCTTGAAAACATCCTTGACTCGGACGGAACATTAATCCTAGAAAGTGGGAAGCTTACTGGAGGCACAAAACAGACAAAGGACCTTGCCGACGAAAATTGCAAACCAGTCCTTGTCGTTAATCCGAAGGACATTTCAAATGTGAAGTCGGTCATTAACTGGATGAAGATGTTTTCTATTTCTGAAGTGAATGTAGCCGGCCCAAGGGAATCTAAAAGGCCTGGAATACACGATTCTTCCGTAGCGTTCCTAAAAGCTGTAGTAGAAGAATTAAAAAAAGAACCAAAATAGTTGATAGTCTAATTACCAGATTACCAAGAAGGGGAATTGACAAGAATCGGAGAAAGACATTCTAAAGAGGTGTCTATGTTCCATAAAACTAGGATTTGTGAATCTTGCAAGAAAACGATTTATTACAAGCATAGGAACTCGTATTATGCTGCAAAAAAGGCGAATTCTTTATGTAGAAAATGTGCATATCTAAGAGAGAGCGAAAGATGCAAGATTACAGGCGGAACTTTCAAAGGTAAGCATCATACAGAAGAGGCTAAAGAAGCAATTAGACAGAAGAAACTTAAGGCTACTTATTTTTACACCAATGCATTTTCAGAAGCAGTCAAAAAAGGGATGAACGGAAAAAAAGGTGGAGGAGATAATTATCCTTTTTGGGTTTCCAAATATGGGATAGAAGAGGCGAAAAAAAGACTTCTTGAATCATCAAAGAAAAAAGGGCATCCAGGGAAAACAAATCCAATGTGGGGAAAACCAGCGCCTCAAGGTTCTGGACTGGGATGGAAAGGTTGGTATAATGGCTTCTTTTTTAGAAGTATTAGAGAATTGGTATTTTTGATTGAACTTGAAACACAAAAAAGAATATTTGTTTCTGCCGAAACTTCATTTTTTTCTATAGTTTATATTGATTATGACGGTTCTGAAAAAACTTATCGACCAGATTTTTTTGTAGATAATAAATATCTTTATGAAATTAAACCCAAACGGCTATGGAATACTCCAAAATGTGTTGCAAAGAAAAATGCAGCATTGGAGTATTGTAAAAAACAAGGTTTTGAGTATGTGTTATATGATCCAATTATTGATTTTGATTCTGTTTCTGAAAAAGACAGAACTGGTCAAATAAAATGGGTGGGTGAGTATGGAGATAAATTTAGAAATTTCAAACCTTCAAGGAAAATAAGTGAAGTTAAATCCTCAACAAGAATTGGCGGCTTCTCATAAAACAGGTCCTTGTCTCACAACAGCGTGTCCCGGATCTGGAAAGACCGCGATGCTTGTAGAGCGAACTGGGAGGCTTGTAGAGTCAGGTATAAGCCCAAGTCGGATAATCTGCCTAACCTTTACGAATAAAGCTGCCAAAGAGATGGCCGAAAGGATTCGAGTTAGACTCGGAGCCCAAAAGCTAAAAATGTTCGTAGGAACATTTCATTCATTATGCGTTAGGGTAATCAGAAGATACCATAGTATTTGCGGATTACCTAATGACTTCACAATAATGGATTCTTCTGACCAGGAATCCTATATAAAGAGAGTTGCTAAACAGGCTGGTTTCGACCCAAGGACAGATATCAGTGTTCCTTTAATCGCCCAAGCCGTCAATATGGCAAGAGAGGAGCTTGGAGGGGAAGAAGAGATAAGGAAAATCCTTTATTCAAAGAAACTTTCAGAAGAACTTGTAGAAAGAAATACCCAAATCGGGTTGTCGTATTTGGAATCTATTAGGCTTAATGGGATGGTTGATTTCAGCGGGCTTTTATCTACAATGAATATTATGTTGAGGGATTCAGAGGAGGTTAGGAATTCAATCCAATCCTCTCATGACTATCTTCAGGTTGATGAGGTTCAAGATACAAATCTTGCTCAATTCAATATGGTCAATGTCATGTCTGAAAAGCACAACAATGTCTTTATGGTTGGGGATCTGTCTCAATCTATTTACGGATGGAGAGGGTCTAGATGCGAAAATATCACAGATTTTATTTCAAATCATCCAGGATGCAATGTTCTTGAACTTGGACAGAATTACAGGTCTACTCCTGAGATCATCGCCGCCGCCGATAAGCTCATCAAGCATAATTCAAGTCATATGGGGACGGAGTTTAAAACTGGTAATCCATCTGGAAAACCAATTTATTGCGGACAGTTTATGTCTCCTGAAGACGAGGCTGAATTTGTAGCTTCTTCTGTCATTGGAGCGATAAGGGCTGGGGTAAAGCCTCATAATATCGCAATCCTTTACAGGCTGAATTCGTTAAGTCGAGTTCTTGAAGAAGAATTCAGAAGGAAAAGGATTCCGTATAAAGTGGTCGGAGGTTTCGGATTTTATGAAAGATCCGAAGTGAAAGACTGTTTAGCGATGTTGAGACTTGCGTCTAATAAGGATGACATTGTTGCTTTCGATAGAGTCTGCTCATTCATCCCAGGAGTCGGAACGGCGGCGGTTACAAAAGTTGAAGAACTTTCCAAAAACAATCCTGGGATTGGATTGATAGCTGCTTGCGATATGGCTGCCGACATGCTGAAGGGGTCTTCAGTCTCTGGCTTGAGATGGATTAATAGAACCTTTACGGCTTCTAA
>Ga0265293_10007664_pt1 | contig 16467 bp, 16 predicted proteins | sample Munlanlewell138R_FD_192505 | JGI IMG/M metagenome (GOLD analysis project Ga0265293, IMG submission 192505) | Leachate microbial communities from a municipal landfill in Southern Ontario, Canada - Leachate well 138R | ecosystem: Engineered > Solid waste > Landfill > Unclassified | place: Canada...
CTCACGATTAACTTCAAGAAGATGCTTACCGTAGCCTACACTTTCTCTTTCATCCTTATTTTTAAATAATTTGATGGCGTCTTGAATGAGCCATTTGATTTCTTCTTCATCGATGTCTTGTTCATCAACTTTTCGAAGTTGCAAACCTTTATTCACACTTTTTAATACAGCGTAAACATAGATGAGGAGTAAAGCAAAAAAACCAAAACTGATACCGATTAAAAAACTAATCAATGATGATAGATCAAAACGAATAGGTCCTAGGTTGAGTAAAACGTCCATTGTGCCTTTCCTCCTACCGTATATTATAACACGGTCTTTATACAAATCATGCTATCTGCCATAAAAGTTTGCATGATGATTGAGTTCGCTCAATCAATTTTTTAAATTGATAACTCTGGATGTAGATTATTCACTCACTTATTTTCAATCATCCATTCATTCATTTTCAGTAACTTTTACTTGATTAAATTTCACTTTGTGGGATAATAGTCTCGAGGTGTTTTTATGAAGTATTTAATTGCGTGTGATCTCGATGGGACAACCCTCAATAGACAAGGTGAACTCACACAAAAAACCATCCAAGTTTTAAGACATTTAAAAAAAGAAGGACATTTGATTGTCCTAGCAACCGGTAGACCTTACAATGGTGCTATTGGAAAATATGAAGAAATAGGGCTCGATACACCACTGATTACAGATAACGGTGGATCCATTGAAAATCCGATGGATTCTGCATTCGCAAAGCAAAGAACTTATATTCCCGTTCATATGATGCACAAGCTCTTTACCTTTGCTAAAGATATGATTATATCCTCGTTTTTTTCCATAGATGATGTTGTCTATGCTTATAAATACGACAAAAAGCTTGAGGAATTCTTCAGTGGAATTCATAGTGATCGCGTGGTCGAAGGTGACTACACAGATTTCCAAGTTGAACCCACAGGTATGGTGTTTTTAATTCAGTCAGATAAACAGGAACCTTTTGAATCCTATATTCAAGAACAATTCGGACATACACTTTCTCAAAGACTATGGGGTGTTGAAAACGGATATGCTGTGTATGAAGTTTATTTAAAGCACGTTTCCAAAGCATCAGCCATCAAGTATTTACTCGATTACTATCAACTTCCTAATGAGCAATGGATTGCTTTAGGAGATGGTATCAATGATGTTGAGATGATCAGAGATGCTCATGTGGGGGTTGCAATGAAAAATGGAGTAAAGGAACTCCATGAGGTTGCAGATATTATCACAGAAGAAACGCATGATGAAGAAGCGGTTGCTCAGTTCTTAATTCAATTTTTCAATCTTGAAGACTTTCGCTAGAGAGTCTTCTTTTTTTACTAAAAAAGACATCGACGATGTCTTTTGATTGAGCGTGGCGATGCACGAGGGATTCGAACCCCCGACCGACGGCTTAGAAGGCCGTTGCTCTATCCAGCTGAGCTAGTGCACCAACGTAAGTCAGCACTGATTATTATAACCCAATCGGTGCTGAAATACAAGTATTAATTTGTTTCAAATTGGCTGTAATAAAGCTTTGCATAGAATCCCTTTTGATCCAATAATTGTTGATGATTTCCATGCTCGACAATGTTACCATCATTCATAACGAAAATCACATCAGCGTCTCTAATCGTGGATAGACGATGTGCGATGACAAAACTGGTTCTATTCTTCATTAAAGCTTCCATAGCGTGTTGAATGAGAACTTCAGTTCGGGTATCTACTGACGAAGTTGCTTCATCCAAGATGAGCATGGGTCTATCTGCTAACATAGCTCTTGATATCGTTAAGAGCTGTCTTTGTCCTTGACTGATGTTATAGCCACCTTCGTTTAATAAAAACTCATAACCACCTGATAGTGATTCGATGAAGTGATGGGTTTGTGCAAGTTTAGCAGCTCGAAGCATATCTTCTTCGGTTTTATCAGGAGATCCATACATCATGTTTTCACGTACGCTACCTTCAAAGAGCCATGTATCTTGTAATACCATACCAAAGAGTGATCGTAGATCACTTCGAGACATATCTCTGATATCAATACCATCAATGGTTATACTGCCCTCATGAATTTCATAAAAGCGCATGAGTAAGTTAACCATCGTTGTTTTACCAGCCCCTGTAGGACCTACGATAGCTACCTTTTGACCTGGTTTGACTTCAGCAGAGAAACCTTTGATAATCGGTATATCTTCTTGATACCCGAAATGAACATTGTTAAAGACAACATGTCCCTTGATGCGATCAAGTTTTGTCAACTTATCTCTCTCTGGAATCTCTTCTGATTCACCTAATAGATTGAAAATACGTTCAGATGCTGCAGCTGTTGACTGTAAGACATTTGCGATACTTCCAATCTGTTGAATGGGTTGATTAATCTGACGGATATATTGGATAAATGATTGAATAATACCGACTTCAATCGCAATGATGGGATTATCGGATAAAACAAGGAGTGCTCCAACAACGGCGATAGCAATATAGGCAAGGTTTCCAAAAAATAGTTGAACAGGAAACATGATACCTGAAATAAACTGTGATTTGACAGCACTGCTGTAGAGATCATCATTGATGCGATCAAAGTTGTTTCTCGATTTTTCTTCATGATTAAAGACTTTAATGACGGTGTGTCCACCATAGGTCTCTTCAATATGCCCGGTGAGTTCACCAAATGATTTGGCTTGCTTTCTAAAATATCCCTGGGATAATCTGACAAACTGTCTAACCGCGATAAAGGATAAGATTGTAGTGACTAAAGCGACCGCTGTTAAGGATAGACTCAAGAAGATCATCATGCCAAAGATACCGATGACCATCGCAATCGATCTAAATATTTCTGAAATACTTTGTGTCAAGGTGATATTGATGGTTTCCACATCGTTGGTCACGCGACCGAGTAGATCACCAAACTGTTGACTATCAAAATACTTGAGGGGTAATTTGTTGATTTTAGCTGATAATTCTGTTCGCATGCCATAGGTCAACTGTTGGGTCATTCCAATCAATAAAAATGCTTGTAGGTAGTTAAATGCTGCCGATAAACCGATGACTGCTACAATCATGAGTGCAAGTTCACCCATGGATACACGAATACCCCAAACGATATGAATGAGACCAAATTCGATGTTAGCAAATACGCCGCTTGCTGCTTCATAAGCGCGGGCAACTTCTGATGTAATCAAACCTAAAAACCAGGGAGCTAAAACAGATAACAATGCAGCAACAATCGCCATGAGTCCTGCACCAATCACTTGAAAAGCGTAAGGCTTAAGGTATTTAAGTAGTTTTTTCATCGTACCTTTGAAGTCCTGTGGTTTAGCCATATAGTTCATACCACGAGGTCCACGCATCACGGGACGAGGTTGACTTGTTGAAGAAGATTTTTCTTGACGTTGGTTCATGCGAGTTCCTCCTTCGAAAGTTGTGACGATGCAATTTCTTGATATACCTTTGATGATTTCATTAATTCTTCATGTGTTCCCATACCAACAATCGTTCCTTCATCTAAAACGATGATTTGATCGGCGTGTCTGATGGTATTGATGCGTTGAGCAACAATCAATTTGGTAGCTTGTATTTTTTCATCGAGCATTTTTCTAAGTTTTTGATCGGTTTTATAGTCAAGTGCAGAAAAGGAGTCATCAAAGATATAAATAGGGGGGTTTTTAGCTATCGCACGTGCAATGGAAAGACGTTGTCTTTGACCACCTGATACATTGGTTCCTCCCTGAGCAATCTCGTGCTCATAGCCTCCTTCCATCTCTTCAATGAAAGTGTGTGCTTGAGCAATGCTTGCTGCATCTTCTAAATCCGATTCTTGTGCATGTTCAGAAAATAAGATATTATCCTTGATGGTTCCACCAAAGAGAATACCTTGCTGTGGTACATAACCAATGACTCCATGGAGATCTTTTTGTTTCATATCCTTAATATCAATACCATCGATTGTGATCATTCCACTCGTTCTTTCATAGAAACGAGGAATCAAATTAATCAAGGTCGATTTACCTGATCCAGTTGATCCAATAAAGGCTGTTGTTGAATACGGTTTAACTTTAAATGTAATATGAGATAACACCGGTTCTTGAGCATCTGGATACTGGAAACTAACATCCTTAAATTCGATTTCGCCTTTGATTTCAACAGGAAGTTCAGCCGGTACTTCTGGATCTTTGATTTCAATATCCATTTCAAGAACACTCATCACACGACGTGCTGAGATAGCTGCACGTGGTATGCTGACAAAAATAAATGACATGAACATAAATGCCATTACTGCACGCATCGCATATTGCATGAGTGCCATGAGTGATGCAGGAGAAAATCCGTTTAATCCAACAAAATAACGAGCACCAACATAGACAATTATCAAACTTGTCAAACCCTGAATAAGTCCCATAAAGGGCCACATCACAGATGATACACGGTTGACAAAGATGTTTAAACGCATCGATTCTCTCGATGCTTGATCAATTCGATTTGCTTGATATTCCTGTGTGTTATAGGCTCTAACAACACGTAAACCTGTTAAATTTTCACGTGTGACGAGATTGAGTCGATCAACGAGTAATTGAACCAATTGAAATTTAGGTAGTACGATCGAAAATACAATCACGAGCATCGTTACGAGTGCAGTCACTGATGCTACTAGCACCATGGATAATGTCGGATGTTGAATAATCGAAAACGTGATCGCTCCAGCAGCGAGCAGAGGTGCTAAGATGATCATTCTAAGCAACATGTGAACCGTACCTTGCAACTGCTGGATATCATTGGTGGTTCTGGTAATCAGTGATGATGTTGTAAAATGATCCATTTCTCTAAGCGAAAACTTTTCAATCTTTCGATAGACCGCTGCTCTCAGGTTTTTCGCAAAACCAGCAGAAATTTTAGATTCGAGGTAGCCACCCCAAATGGTGACACCAATACTGACGATAGTTGCTCCAAGCATCAGAGCAGCATAATAAAAGATACGCTCAAGATTAGGTGGCGTAACAACTTCTCCTAATCCTAAACCTTCACTGACGATATTTCCCAATAGGGTAGGTAATAAAAGATCTAAAAAAGCACGTAGAGCTACTAATGTAAAAACAAGTGCCACACCAAAGCGGTATGGCTTAAGATAGCGAAGTGTCTTTAACAAAATATCCCTCTTTCTAAAGCAAATTTATGCGACTAAGCTATTTTACCCATCGCGCTGATTTTATCAAGTATACGCATAAAGTTCTTGGTATCTTCTTCACCTAAATGTTCAACAAGTGTCTTGAGTGGTTGATAGTATGCATCACGGATGGACTCTACAAATTGTTTCCCCTCGTTGGTTAAACGTATAAATGTAACGCGCAAATCTTTTGTCGAGTTTTCTTTTTCAAGATATTTTTTATCGACAAGATCGTTGACCTTGTGGGTCACTGCAGGAAGTGTAACCCTGAGTGTTTTAGCAACATCAGTTAATTTTAGACGCTGATTCGTGTCACAAAATGCTACACAAAACATAACCATGATGTCAGCATCTGATAGTTTTGTTTGAGATCTTTTATAGATACCCGATAGTCGAAATGCTTGAATCGATCGATCGAGTTTTTGTAATGTTTGATATTCTTTCAATGTGATTCCTCCTCATAAAGCATGTACAATGATAATTCTACCCCAAATATAAAGTGATGTAAAGAATATTATTCTTTTGCTTTGAGTTTCGCCGTTTGTTTTAGCAAGATTTCTAATTCTTCATTTAGTTTCTTATCGGTTGTGCTTGGTGCTTTATGTTGTATTTGATCAATGATAAAAATGCGTCTTTGATAATAGGTAAGAGCTTCTTTTTTATCTTTTAATTTGGGTCCTAATATGATATCTTCTGGACTGAGTATTTCCTTACCGTATCGATAAAGTATCACGACATAATAAAAGCGATCATGGATGACATATTCATCCACGATTTGATAGCCTAAATCCATCATTTTCTCTCTTAAATATGCGGGTTTATCATTGGGTTGTAGGATGTAGAGTGCATCTAGCATGGGTGCATACTTCATGATATCTGCAATCAAATAAGCTCCCATTCCAGATATAACAGCGGCTTGATAGGGCTCTTTAACAGCTAAAAAACCATCCGATTGGACAAACGTTACCGGATAGTTTTGAAGTGTTATCATTGCGCGTTCAAGCGGTGCACTTCGAAGATCAGATGCAATCGCTTGTTTGATAAACTTTTGTTCAAATGCTTCTCTAAGCACGTACCCATGATCTGATCCGATATCTATAACGGTATCATAACCTTCAAGGAGTGATGCTAAAAACTGTATGCGCTTATTTTTTACCATAATAAAATTCGCGTAGTTTATTTTGACGTGATGGGCTTCTGAGCTTACGTAAAGCCTTCGCTTCGATCTGTCTGATGCGTTCTCTTGTCACACCAAATTCACGTCCAACTTCTTCAAGTGTATGATTTTTTCCATCAAATAAACCATAGCGAAGACGGAGCACTTTTTCTTCACGATCGGTTAATGTTTCAAGCACTTCATCAAGTGTTTGTTTAACCATTTCTTGAAGCATGAACTCATGAGGTGTTAACGCGTTAGGATCGGAGATAAAATCACCGAGTGATGAATCTTCTTCTTCACCAACATGTGCTTCTAAAGATATCGGTTCTTTTGCAATACGTTGAATATTTTGAACCTTCTCGGGTGTGATTCCCATCTTAGATGCGATTTCTTCTAAGGATGGTTCTCTACCAAGATCTTGAATGAGTTGACGCTGTATACGAATCATCTTATTAATCGTTTCAACCATGTGAACTGGAATACGGATGGTACGTGCTTGGTCAGCAACCGCACGGGTGATCGCTTGACGAATCCACCAGGTTGCGTAGGTTGAAAACTTAAATCCTTTTTCGTAATCGAACTTATCGACTGCACGCATAAGTCCCATATTACCTTCTTGAATGAGATCTAAAAAGAGTAGTCCGCGTCCAACATAACGTTTAGCAATCGATACAACTAAACGATAGTTGGCTTCGACCAGTTTATTTTTTGCATGATGTGCCTTTTCGACGACACGTTTGAGTTCAGCGATATCTTCTTCGCTTAATTCAATATTACCCGCATCATATTCATCGAGTTGTTCTTTTGCAAAACGACCTTCAAAAACTGCGATTGCATGTTTCTTTTCATCTTCTTGATTGAGCAATGGAATTTGTCCGATTTCTTTTAAATACATGCGTACAGGATCATCAATTTTAATGGTTGAAGCAATCGATTCGATGTTGATCAGTTCTTCTTCTTCAACCTCAAGTCCTGAAAGTGATAGATCATCGGGTTCAACATCCTCGAGATCAAAGTCTGTATCGTCTTCATCTTCGATTTCTAATGGTTCAGATTCCTCTTCCTCAAGTTCGAAATCTTCATCTTCTACGATATCTTCTTCGGTGATAATGTCGATATTTTCATTAAGAAGCGCACGTTCAATCTCAAAGTAATCTTCGCTATTAGGATCTGCAAATTCAACGACATCATCTTGATTTAAGAATTTATCTTTTCCTGCTTTCTTGATGAGTTGGGCAATGATTTTTTCTCTGTCCATGTCATTCCTCCTTATGTCTATTAGACAATTGTTGTTTCTTTAAAGCATCACGCTCTTCAATGAGTGCTTGACTGTAGTCGTTTAGAACATTGATGCGATAATTGATTTCTTCTAATCTTCTCTTTAGATTAGCATCGATCACAATTTGGATATATTCCAAAATTTCTTCTTGTTTGAATTCAATCTTATTTAACCACAAAGTATCTTTAAGTATTTCTTTTTCAAATAGATCTCTTTGTTCATGTGTCAATGTATCCATGAACAACGCGATATCCATTTCGAGGTGTTCCTCATAGAAATGTTCAATCGTCATTCGAATTGAGGCGGTTTTGACTTCTGCAAAGTCGGTTGATTTTAATCGCTGCATAATGGTTGTTGCATGTTTCTTGGATTGAAGCATCGATAAAATGAGATAGCGTTCAGCTTTTTCATAGCGATCAATGGTTTTTGCGCGTTCCTTGGTTGGTAGTTTCACATCTGTTGGCTGTGCTTTTTTTGCAAACTCAAGTTCAGCCATCGGTATGTTCAACTCTGAGGAAAGTCGTTGTAAATAAAATGCACGAATCGATGCATCTGAAAACTGAATCATCGCTAAAACCTGTTTTTTGAATTCTTTGAGGTCATTAGCATTTGCAAGATTCTTACCCATCTTATAATAACGATAACGAAATTGGTAAGCATCCTCTGTATATTCACCAAAGAGTTTTTCATAAGCTTCGGGTCCATAGGATTTAATAAAATCATCAGGATCCATTTTTTCTGGTATGATCAACACTTCGACCTTGAGGTTTTCCTTTTCAAGATAAGGGATTGCGTGATCCGCTGCATGAAGTCCTGCTTGGTCGCCATCATAGGCGAGAATAACAGATGGTGTTACGCTTTTGATGAGACGAGCTTGTTCCTTTGTTAAAGCCGTTCCCATCCCAGCAACCCCATTTTTTACGCCTGCTTGATAGGATGATATCACATCGAAAAAGCCTTCATAGAGAACGATCTGTCGTTCTTTTCTTATCTCTGGTAGAGCTTCATATAAATGATAGAGAAGCTGTCCTTTTTTAAAGATGACTGTATCTGGACTATTCATGTATTTCACGGTTTCTTTAGGATTCATGGTTCGTCCAGAAAAACCAACGACATGTCCCTTAGGATCGGTGATCGGAAACATGATGCGATCAGCAAAAAGATCATAATATTCACCTTGATCATTTTGCTTAACAACACCTAAACGAATCATATCAGTGACTTGATAGCCTTTGTTTTTAAGCATTAAATAAACCGTTTGACCAAACGATGGTGCATAACCAAGACGAAAGTGTTCAATCTGTTCATCAAGGAGTTGTCGTTGATATAGGTATTGAATAGCTTCTTGGCCAGATTCGCTGTGCTTTAAGTTAAATTGATAAAAACTAGCTACTTCATGCATCAATTGATAATAGGGTTCATTTGGATCTTTCTTGGTCTTTTTTTGTTTGACCTCAATACCCGCACGATCTGCAAGTTCCAGTGCTGCTTCTTCAAACGAAATGTTTTTGATCTTTCTTAAGAAATTGATTGGAGTTCCACCTTCACCGCATCCATAGCATTTACAGATGTTTTTTTCAGGTGAAACGAAAAAACTGGGTGTTTTCTCCTGATGGAAAGGACATAAACCTGCAAAATTTTTACCTTTTTTTTGCAGCGTGACAAACTCGCTAACTAAATCAACGATCGGTGTTTTTTCATTTATTAGTTCGATGAGTTTATCATCCATATAGTTTCTTCCTTTCGTTTAAAATGCCACACTTTTTTCTATATAATCTTTGAGATTGCTGATAAAAATGCGAACTTGTTCCATGGTGTCACGATTTCTTACAGTTACACTATTATCAGTCATCGTGTCCTGGTCAACCGTGATGCAAAGATAGGTACCTATCGCGTCTTGTCTGCGATAACGTTTACCAATGTTTTGTGTTTCATCGTAGGTAACATCCATTGATTTTGCCAACATCTGGTAGATTTCAAAAGCTTTATCAGCATGTTCTTTTTTGATAAGCGGTAGCACAGCTGCCTTGTAGGGAGCCAGTGCTGGATGTAGATGGAGAACCTGTCTGATATCACCTGTAGGAAGTGTTTCCTCATTATATCCGTTTGTTAGAAAAGCTAAAACTAATCGTTCAACACCCACAGCGGGTTCAACCACATAGGGTAAATAACGTTCATTGGTATCTGGATCTAGGTAAGTTAAGTTTTCTCCTGACTGATTTTGATGTGCTTTAAGGTCATAATCTGTTCTAGATGCAATACCCCATAGTTCATCAAATCCCCATGGGAAACGATAACGAATATCTGTTGTTGCATTCGAGTAATGTGAAAGTGCTTCTTTTTTATGATCATCAAACTCAAGATCTTCTTTTTTCAAACCTAAGTTCACTAACCAGTCCATACAGAACTGTTTCCAATAGGAAAACCATTCGAGTTCTGAACCCGGTTTAACGAAAAACTCCATTTCCATCTGTTCAAATTCACGGGTTCTAAAAATAAAGTTACCCGGTGTTATTTCGTTTCTAAACGATTTACCCACTTGACAGACACCAAAAGGGATTCTCTTGCGTGTTGTTCGTTGAATGTTTTTGAAGTTAATAAAGATACCCTGAGCTGTTTCAGGTCTTAAATAGATTTGATTGGCTTGTTCCAAGACAACACCTTGATAGGTTTGAAACATCATGTTGAATGCTCGAATAGGTAACCAATCTGATTTGCCACAGTTGGGACATGTCACCTTGTGTTCGACTAAATAGTCATACATCTTTTCAGTCTTCCAACCGTCGGGATGAACCTGGGTATCATGATCCTCGATCAGTTTATCAGCACGAAAGCGATTGTTGCAGCTTCTACATTCAGTCAGTGGATCAGAAAAACCTCCAACATGTCCAGATGCTTTCCAAACTTCAGAGTTTAATAAGATCGAACTATCAATCAATACGTTGTAAGGATTTTCTCGTTGGAATTTTTTTATCCAAGCTTCCTTAATGTTCTTTTTGAATAGACTTCCCAAAGGACCATAGTCCCATGTATTAGCAAGCCCACCATATAGTTCGCTTCCTTGATAAATATATCCAGTTGATTTTGCAAATTGTACGATTTGGTCGAGTGTAACCATGACAACACATCCTTTACGGTCTATTGTAGATTTTTTAATGTCGTTTGTAAATGATAACTATAATATTTTAAAATAAATTCTTTTATTTTATCCAAATGTTCGTTCAACGATTGATCAAGCGATGAATAGGGCATCACGCTTAACTTCAGTAATGTAATTGCATCCTTTGTATCAAGATCAATCTGATCTGCTTCGCCTTGATAGACAAGCGATCCCTTTTCTATGGAGACCCCTTTGACCTTTCTTCCATCTGGGGATAAGTCCATTCCGTAACCTAATAGATTGATCATTTTAAGTGAAAATGAGAGTGCAGAAAGGTCTATAAATGGTGACTTGAGAGCGAGAATTAACTCATTAAAAATAAGTGAGTGATCCGCATTTTCAACGACGAGATGGTCGACGATTTCGAGCATAAGTGCAGCATATTTTGTCAACTGAAAATCGTTTTTTATCTCATGAAAATCATGGATGATTTTACCTTCCTGCAGGGGATAGAACGATTTTTTACCCTCTTTGAAATCTATGTGTGTTAGAAATTGAGATAAGATGCGCGATGCATGATTGACTTTTTGTGCACCTTGAGCAAGCAGTGTGACTTTCCCTCGATTCGTATAGACAAAGAGAAGTCTGCTGTGTTCCTGATAAGGTTGTACTTTGAAAATAATGCCTTCCATCAGACTTCCTCTGTAAAACCTAGCGATCTAAGATCGCTTGGACGATTTCTCCAATCCTTTTTAACTTTAACCCATAGTGATAGATGGATCTTGGTATGCAGTAGATGATTGATCTCTTTGCGTGCCTCAGTGCCAATGCGTTTCATCTTTTCGCCACCTTTACCGATTAAAATCTGTTTTTGTGTAGGACGTTCTACGATAATGAGCGCCGAAACATCGATGGTGTTCAATTCATCATTTTCCACAAGCGATTCAATGACGACAGCTACTGCATGAGGAACTTCCTGTTCTGTATGATAGAGTATCTTTTCTCGAATCAGTTCACTCATCAGTTTTTCTTCAGTTTGATCTGTTTTCATATCCTTAGGAAAATACATCGGTCCTTCAGGAAGCAAAGGAACAATCAATTCTTCGATTTTATCGATATATGTTTTGTCTTTTGCTGAGATAGGAATGACACCTTCAAAAGGATAACTGGCTAGATAACTTAGAATAATGGCATCAATTTCTGATTTTGATTTCAGCATATCAATCTTGTTGATAACAAGAAACACAGGAACATGAGCTTCTTTAAAATAGGAAAGCACATACTCTGATGACTGATCTTTTTCTCGATCAACCACATATAAAACAATATCTACATCTGAAATCGCTGACACAGCGATTTTGTCAATCGTTTGATTGAGTAAATCTTTTCCTTTGTGTAATCCTGGTGTATCAACAAATGTGATCTGGTAATTTTCTTTTGTTAAAACTCCCAAGATGCGATGACGGGTTGTCTGTGGTTTAGGACTCATAATGGCAATCTTTTCACCAATAAGCGCATTGATGAGTGTCGATTTTCCCACATTGGGTCTACCAACAATCGCAACAAATCCTGACTTGTGGTCACTCATGTGGTTTTTCATCCAGCACAAACGCATAGGGAAGGAGTTCATCAAGTGTTGACTCTTTGACTTCACCTTTCGTGTTAGCTAAAAATACTTTTGTTTCTTTGGGCATGAGTTCATGCATCACTTGACGGCAAGCACCACAGGGTGAAACCGGACCATGATCATTCGCAACAATCGTGATTGAAACGATATCTTCCTTTTTATAGCCTTGACTATATAAAGAGAAAAGTGCGTTACGTTCAGCGCACGATGTTAAACCATAGGAAGCATTTTCGATGTTAGCCCCATGAATAATCGTGCCATCTTTTAATTTGATTGCAGCTCCTACCTTGAACTTTGAATAAGGTACATATGCTCTTTCTCTCGCTAGGAGAGCTTCTTTGATTTGAGGAATCATTTGACTATCCTTTCCAGTTTAGCTTTTGCTAAAATGTCTTCTTGCATTTTCTGCATTTCTTTTTCTTCTGCTTCTGTATGATGATCATATCCCTTTAAATGGAGATATCCATGAACTGCTAAAAATCCTAATTCTCTTTCAAATGAATGACCATACGATGAAGCTTGTTTTCTTGCTTGTTCAATGGAGATGAAGATATCCCCTAAGGACTTATCCTTTGGATCATCGTTTATAAAACTTAACACATCCGTCGGTTGATCGATTTGTCGATAGGTGCGGTTGAGTCTTTGAATTTCATTTTGAGATACAAAAATAATTTGTATACTCTGTTTTTCTTTTACTCGTTTGAAGATATGATGTATGAGTTTTTGAATTTCTTTGGGTGAATCATCCGTTTGAAAAAACAAATTAGTTTTCATGTTCCTCGTACCTTTCAAGAATGCGTTGAACGAGTGGATGTCTAACGACATCGAGTTTGTCGAAAGTTACAATCCGAATATCATCGAGTTGATTGAGCAATTCCAAGACATGGTTAAGACCTGATGGGATACCTCTTGGTAAGTCTGATTGTGATGGATCACCTGTGATAACCATCTTGGATGCAAATCCGAGACGTGTTAAAAACATTTTCATTTGAACTTTTGTCGTGTTTTGTGCTTCATCTAAGATGACAAATGCGTTTTCTAAAGTGCGACCACGCATGTATGCGAGTGGAGCAATTTCAATGACTCCCTTTTCCATCAAGGACAATGTCGTCTGAGCACCGAGCATTTCATAGAGTGCATCGTAGAGAGGAACGAGATAGGGATCAACTTTTTCTTTTAGATCTCCAGGTAAAAACCCTAGGTTTTCTCCTGCTTCAACGACAGGTCTGGTCAAGACAAGTTTTTTAACTTTGTTGTTTTTCAGATCAGCAACCGCTTGAGCAACCGCTAAATAGGTTTTTCCCGTTCCTGCTGGTCCGACACCAAAGACAAGATCGTGTTGTGCAATAGCTTCAACATATGTTTTTTGATTAAATGTTTTGGGATAAATGGAACGACCTAAGTCGTTGATAAGAATTCGTTTTCTGTTTTTATATAAATCAAAGACGCCCTCTAGTTCACCTTTTTCTGCTAATTTGATGATATACATCACATCGCGTTCAGAGAGTTGAACCTGATGCTCAGCAAGTTCTATTAAAACTGAAAAAATAGCTTCCAGCAACGGTAACTGATCTGCTTTAGCATCCGTAATGATCTCAGAACCATTGACGGAAACAGTCATACCTAAATATTGCTTGAAAACCAAGAGGTTGCGATCTTGAACACCAACCAATCGAGCGATCGCTTCTGCATGATGAATTTGTCGATTTAATTTCATTAAATCCGCTCCTTACCGTGTATACATTATACCATAGAGACAAAAAGAAAAAAGCACAGATGTCCTTTTTTAAGGTAGAAACGATATAAAAACGCACCCGAAGGTGCGATTTTTTTACTTTACTTCTTTTTCGAGCGTGCTGCGCGTTGACGTTCTTTACGTTCTACCGATGGTTTAAGGTAAAATTCACGTCTGCGTGCTTCTTGGAGAGTTCCTGACTTAGAAACATCACGTTTAAAGCGACGTAAAGCATCTTCAATTGATTCTTTTTCGCGAACGATTGTTTTAGGCATAGTCTGCCCTCCTTCCACGCTGAGATTCATTAGCCTCATACATTATATAGTATTTTTTGTGTTTTGTCAAAAAGATTTAGTGATTTTTAAGGGATATATAGGTTAAAGCGTAAAGCGATGCGAGTTCGGTTGGTAAAATGTTTTTACCAAGCGATACGGTACGTGCATTCATCGATTGATAGAGTAATCTCTCTTCATCAGCGATACCACCTTCAGGTCCGATAATTAAACCGATTTTCATATCGGATTGAACGCTTGGCAAAGCTTCTTCAAGTGTTATTTTTTCCTCGTTTTCATCTGCCAGCAACAAGATATCAAATTCTTGATAAGCAATCTGATTCACTTTTTGTTCAAAGTGAATATCTGGTATATCAAAGCGATGAGCAAGTTCGCTCGCTTCTTTTGCAATGGCATGAAGACGTTTTAACTTATGATCTTCATTATCCAGTTTTGCAATACTTCTCTTCATGGGAACAAACACGATATGTGATACACCAAAGAGTGTTGCATATTTTGTAATGGTTTCTGTTTTCGGATGTTTAGGTAGTCCTTGAATCAGTGTAACATGTGGACTCTTTGTTTGTTCTAATTCTTTAAGTATCTCATAATATACACGTCCATCACGGATCTGAAGATTGACTAATAAACAGTGCTTGTTTGCACAAACGATGACTTCATCACCTGTCTTCATGCGCATCACATGTAGCACGTGGTGTGCATCTGATCCGATGATTTCATGGTTTAATTGTTCAACAAAATAGCGTTGCATAGATCTCCTTCAATGAAAAAAGCGTTTCCTAGGAAACACCTTGTTTTGATATCCGTTTTTTATTAGTGTAACCGATTGGAAATGACAACGAGTACGATTAACAGTAAAGCAAGCACTGCTGAAGAACGGACGAGGAATAATTCAAGACCACGTGATTTGCGATTCTTGAACAATTCTGATTTTTCTCCACTAAATGCATCTTTGATATCATCTTGTGATTGCTGTAATAGGACTGTACCAATTAACAACAAAGTTACGATTATAATTAAAATGTCTGCCCAGTTCATAAAACCCTCCTAAAAACTCAATTAATGATAACAAATTATTATGTGTTTGTCAATTGAAGATGGCATTATCATAAAAAAAAGCCCCTAGGGGCTCTTAGCTCAATGCATTGATTGTGACCATTAAGTCCTCGATCATTTGATCTGTTGATTGGAATCCACCAGCACTGATATACCATGCAATGGGATCTAAGGTATACATATGATCATTTTGACCTGCTTCTGTTCCTTTGATGAGTTGATTATTAATTACCGTATCAATCGATGATGAACCACCGGTTGCAACACCACGATCGAGTAAAAACAGAATTTCAGGATTGACGCTTGCTACATACTCATAACCGATGACATTACCATGTGATCCACCTTCTTCAGCTTTGTCGTCTGATGGGATAAATCCAAATTCATCATAGAGTACGGCAAATCTTCCTGTAGGTCCATAAAAGGATAGGGCTTCGCCGTTTACCATAATAAAGAGGGCTTCATGATCTTTCGTTGTTTGCTTAATTGTTTCCATCGATGAAGTTATTTCAGTTAATTTTTCTTGCAGTTCATCTGCAATGGATGGAAATATTTTTGCAAGATTATTAACATTACGAGTCATTCCTTCTAAATATTCTCCGTTCACTAAAGTAACATCTAGAATGTCTGCATAGGGATAATTTTCTGATAACTGATCATAAGCTCCAGCGGAACGACTGTTGATAATGATCAGATCTGGCATGAATAGATCCAGTGCATCCCAATCAGGTACAAAGAGTGTTCCAACATTTACTACGCTTGTTGTATTATAGGCATTTAAGTAAGTTGGTATGTTATTTTTAGGAACACCAAGCTCTTTGATCGATGTCTTATCATAACCCACAGCATCAATCATGTCAAGTGCATCATATGCAAAAATTGCTACCGCTTTTGGGTTGGTTTTAAAGGTTTTTGTTACCGATATTCTTGTTCCTCCTGTCCATCCACTGTTGGTCTCATTAGCGAGTGCTCCTGATGTGACATCAAAGGTCAGTGTAACCTCTTCACGCTCAAATTCATTTTCTGTTTCATCCAATTTGGAGCATGCACC
>Ga0265293_10007665_pt1 | contig 16464 bp, 19 predicted proteins | sample Munlanlewell138R_FD_192505 | JGI IMG/M metagenome (GOLD analysis project Ga0265293, IMG submission 192505) | Leachate microbial communities from a municipal landfill in Southern Ontario, Canada - Leachate well 138R | ecosystem: Engineered > Solid waste > Landfill > Unclassified | place: Canada...
TTAAAGCGCTCCTCGAAATGACAAGGGGTAAGCTTGAATACCAGCCATTTTTGTCATTTCGACCGAAGGGAGAAATCTTTCACTAACGGCCATCATCAGGATTTCTCGTCGCTTCGCTCCTCGAAATGACAAAATTGCTTCGCTCCTCGAAATGACACAATCGCGATGCTCCTCGAAATAACAAAATCGCGATGCTCCTCTCAATGACACAATGAAAGGTCTCAAGCCGTGAAGCCGTTATCCTCAGCGCTTCGGTTGTTCCCTGAGGCGGTCGATTTTTTCCCGCAGTTCCTGATTGTCCGGGTTGTTATCGAGAGCCTTGCCGTAGGTTTCCAGGGCCTTTTCGATCATTCCCGCCGCCCTGTAGGCATCGCCGAGGTGTTCCGCTATTGTCGGGTCGTCGGGGAGAAGACTCAGGGCCTCTTCGAGATACTGAATGGCCTCGGAAATCCGTTCCTGCCTGAAATACACCCAGCCCAGGCTGTCGATGATGTGGCCGCTTCCGGGTTTCAGCCGGAGCGCTTCCGTAATAAGCTTTTCCGCTTCATCGAGATTGATTCCCCGGTCGGCGTAACTGTATCCGATAAAGTTCATAGCCTCCGCGTTCAGGGGGTCATGTTCGAGGATTTCCTTTACCTGCGCGATGGCTTTTTCGAAGTGTCCCGTTCGTTCATAGAGCAGACCGATGCGGTAGCGGATGTCGGGGTTTTCAGGGACGGCATCGAGCGCTTCCTTTAAAATCATCAGAGCCCGGTCGGGTTTTCCCGATTCTTCGTACAATGATGCCAGGAGCCTGTATAAATCAGGGTCATCCGCCTTGAGGGTAATGGCGTCATAGATACTGTCGATAGCTTCCTCGGCGCGCCCCTCGTGATCGAGTATCAGGGCCATCTGGATACGGGAAGGCGCGAAGAGATCGGACAGGGCATCCACACGGCTGAAATGATCCAGGGCCTCGCCGGAGCGTTTCAGCTCCTGTAATGAGGACGCGAGAAAGTATCGGATCCTGTCGTTTTCGGGGCTTTCCTCCAGGAGGTCCCCGAATATTTCCGCCGCTTCTTCAATGTTTCTGTTTCCGAAAAGGTAGGACAGGGCCAGAGAGAACCGAGCTTCTGAAAATTCAGGCTGGACCCGGATTATTTCTTCGAACTCCCGGGCCGAGTCACTGTAGCTTTCCCGCCTGAGAAGCAACCGGCCGAGCCGGAGGCGTACCTCTGCATCCTGGGGGTTGGACTTCAGGTAGTCACGATACAGCTCAATGGCCCGTTCTTCGTCTTCTTCGATTTCAGAAATGAGAGCCAGGTCGGTGAGAGCCGAGTCGAAGGAGGGCTTCACCTTCATCGTGTGGTGCAGCCAGTGCCTGGCCTCTTTCATCTGCCTCGTTTCCATGTACAGATGGGCGAGCTGATAGGCGGCTATGTAGCTCTCGGGATCCCTCTCGAGCAGTTCCTGAAGGGTCGCGATGGCCTGGTCATAGTCGCCGCCGGTTTTATACAGGAGGCTCAGCAGAAGGTACGGGTCGGCCATATGGGGTTCAAGGCCGATCACGGTCCGGTAATGGCTGATGGCTTTTTCCCGGGCGCCGGCTCTTTCATAGAGCCTCCCCAGCAATATGTGGGTATCCACGTATTCCGGATGCCGCTGCAGGGACGCTTCCAGGATCGTGACGGCCCCCCGCGTGTCATTCATTTGAAGCAGGGTAGTCGCCTTTTCAGTCATGAGGTAGGGTGACTCAGGATCATGCCGGAGCGCGCGGTCGAACTCTTCCAGGGCCGGTTCGAACTCTCCGGCCAGATTGTGCAGAACCCCGAGGGTATAGTGGTAATAAGCGTCGGCGCGAAGACCCGGTCTGTCAGCCCTGGCGGCGATGTCGTTAAAGTGCGCGCAGCCCGCCGCTGAAAGCAGGAACAGAAGCAGGATAAGTGACCGCAATAGACGGATGGGGCGGATCGGTATCATGGCATGCAGCGGTTGATAATGTGAGAGAGCGGCACCGTCTCGATGTCGCTCTCTGCGAAATAGGGCAGAGCCCGTTCGAGTGCTTCCAGGGTGCTCGGGTATGGATGGCCGATGACAACGAGCGTTGTCCAATGATTATCCATATCCAGGAGTTTCAGCAGAGCCTTGAAGGTGTCTTCCCTGTTTCTGCTGTTGTCCAGAAAGATGTCCCGCGTAATGTAGTCGATAGCGACGGTGTTCGCCGCCGACCGTCCCTTTGTCGTGGGAGACGTAAGGCTGTCCAGGAAAAAGAGTCTCCTTTTTTTCAGCTCGCTGAATATGGCGATCAGCTTGTCTTCATGCTCCATGAAGCGTGAACCCATGTGATTATTGACTCCTGAAATATAGGGGACGGACCGGAGGTTTGACTCGACCGTTTTCAGTATTTCCCGCCGTGTCATGCCGACCAGCAGGGCACCTTCACCGGGGTCGGCGTCCGGATACCCCAGAGGCTCCATTGGGAGGTGGAGGATGACCTCGTGGCCCGCCTCGTGGGCTCTGCGGGCGGAGACGGCGGAATAGGGGCAGTGCGGAAGTACGCTGAACGTTATGGGGATATTCAGTGCCAGAAGAGTGTCCACGGCCGTCATGTCATAACCGATGTCGTCGATGACAAGGGCCATGAAACGTCTGGGGGCGTCCTCGCGTGCCCGCGGCGGCGGATCGATTTTTTTTATATCCCCTGAAACCGACGGCCCGGTCCTTTCCACCGGGGGTTCCGGCTGTTCTCTGTGACTGTAGAGAAAAAATGCAAAGGATATTCCAAAAGCGAGAATCACCAGTAACGAGAGGAGATGCAGCCGCGTGAAAGAGCCGCTCTTCTTCCGTCGTTTCCGACTGTTTTTTTTCACCCCGGAGTGTTACCGTATTTTAACCCTTCTGCGTTTTTTGAAACATCTCCCAGCTCCTGATGAGGTCGATGGCCCGCTGCATCTGGTTGTCAATGATGAACTCGCCCGTATCAGGCTGATAAAAATCACCGGGTCCGTTCGGGATGCTCTCGTCCTCCTGGGGATAGTCTCCCCTGATGTGTCCCTCCAGGTCCTTTTCGCGAAGCTGGAGCCGTTCAGTATCGGGGGATTGATCAGGCCGCCGGTATTCTACGACAAAATCAGGGCTCAGACCCTTTGCCTGAATGGACACACCGCTGGGCGTGAAGTATTTTGCCGTGGTCAGTTTTACGGCCGAGCCGTCACGGAGCGGAATGATAACCTGCATGACACCCTTGCCGAATGTCTGCGTTCCCAGGAGGAGCGCCCGGTTATTGTCCCGGAGGGCCCCCGCCAGGATCTCGGAGCCGCTGGCGCTTCCTCCATTGACAAGGACGATCATCGGCGCCTCCGGTTCTGTCCCATAGTCCCGGGCCCGGTACACCTTCTCGATGTTCTTGTCGCCTCTTCCTTTCGTGGAGACAATGACTCCTGTTTTCAAAAACAGGTCGGACACACTCACAGCCTGGTCAAGCAGCCCGCCGGGATTGTTGCGCAGATCCAGAATGATGCCCCGCAGCGGTGTCTCTTGGGCGCGCAGGGCGGCCAGTGTCTTTTTCAGGTCATCCGTCGTGTTTTCCTGGAAGGACGAGATCCGGATGTATCCGATGTCATCGTGCAAGACCCGGTGCTTGACGCTCTGAACCTTGATGATGTCCCTGGTTATGGTGAAGTCCTTCGGTTGATCGAAGTCATCCCTCATAATGCTTATGGTCACGTCCGTACCTTTGGGACCTCGAAGCTTTTGAACCGCTTCCATGATGGTCATGCCGGCCGTATCCGTGCCGTCGATCCTGACGATGGCGTCACCGGTGATAATTCCCGCCTTGAAGGCAGGCGTGTCTTCGAGGGGAGCCACCACGGTGATAACCTCATTTCTCATCGAGATGACAATTCCGAGGCCGCCGAACACGCCTCTCGTATCCACCTGCAATTCCCGGTACATTTCCTCTGTCATGTAGGTGCTGTGAGGATCCAGGGTTTTCATCATTCCTTCAATGGCCCCCTGTAGAAGTTCATTCGGGTCGACCTCCTCAACATAGTTTCTTTCTATGAGGTCAAGAATCTCTCCGAATTTTTTGAGATTTTGATATGTTTCGGCTTCCGCGGAAAGGGCGGGCATACTTCGGAGATAGGCACCGCCGATCAGCAGGACCAGGAGGGCAACAAGAAAGAAAGAGAGGGTCCCTCTCTTTTTAAACCATTGAATCATTCATTCCTCCGACGTTTGTGTGATTATAAACTGTTGATCACCATAGCATTTATGCGGGCGTCCATGCCAGAGCTTTTTGAGAGGGAACGGGGGTCTGACAGGTGACGCCTGTTTTATCGGTCTTTCAGATTCTCCAGCACGATCCGGTACACGTCTTTTTTCGGTATCCCCGTTTCCCGGGCCACCCGGGCCACCCCGTCCCTGGTGGACAGCGCTCCGTCTTTCGCGGCGTCCAGATAGAGTCCCCACAGGGCTTCCGGTGACGGTCGGCGCGGGCCCGTCCGGTTTCCTTCCAAGACCATGGTAACCTCGCCCCTGACGGGAGCGTCACCGATCCGCTCCATGACGGCCGACAGGGTGCCCCGCATCGTCTCTTCGTGAAGCTTCGTCAGTTCCCTGGAAATCGTTATCTCGCGATTGCCGAGAATCTCCAGCATGTCTCGAAGACTCGACTGAAGCCGCCGGGGCGATTCAAAAAATACAAGCGTCTCGGTTCTTTCCTCTAAAGATTCCAGGAATTGACGTCGTTTTGCCGACCGTGACGGCGGAAATCCGAAGAAGCTGAAGCTGTCCATAGGGAGACCGGACACGCTGAGAGCGGCGATAACCGATGAGGGGCCCGGTATGGCGACTACCTCGATCGAACCGGCCAGGGCCTCCCTGAGGAAAACAAAACCGGGGTCGGAAATACCCGGCGTTCCCGCGTCGGACACATAGGCGATTGACGATCCCTGGATCAGCCTTGAGACGAGGGTGCCGCTTTTTTCGCGTTCGTTGTGGTCGTGAAGACTCGTGACGGGCGTTTCAATGCCGTAGTGGCGGAGGAGGATCGCAGTGCGCCTCGTATCCTCGGCGGCGATGAGATCAACCTCCCGGAGAACGCGGATCGCCCTGAGCGTTATGTCCTCGAGATTGCCGATGGGGGTTGCGACGATGAATAGTGTTCCCTGTTTCATGTCCGGTGCTTTGTCAGAGGATCATGTCGAATGCGTTGGGGATATAATGCACGTGGTTGCCTCGGGCCGTCGTCTGAATTGCCAGGACGTCAAAGCGTGCTTCCTTTTCGAGGAGACCCTTCTGCTGCAGGTAGTTGACAGCCACTCGCGAGAGCGTTCGCTGTTTTTTCAGGTCCACGGAAAGTTCGGGCAGACCGAAGATATCCGATCGCCGGCTCTTAACCTCCACGAAGACCAGTTCACTCCCGTCACGGGCTATAATATCAATTTCCCCGAAAATGCAATGGTAATTCCTCTCCACGATGCGGTAGCCTCTCCTGACGAGGAACTCGAGGGCGATCTGTTCTCCCACTCTTCCTTTACGACGGTTGTTCGATTTTGATGTTAAAAGATTTTCTGTGGATTTTGCAGATTCCATGCTTCCCTATGGCCTCCCGGTGTTCCCTGGTCCCGTATCCGCGGTTGCTGCGAAAGTTGTATTGAGGATACTGTACGTGATAGCGATCCATGAGGTGGTCCCTGGAAACCTTGGCGATGATGGAAGCAGCGGCTATGGAGACACTCCGGGAGTCTCCCTTGATGATGGTTTTCTGGGGAATGTCAAGGTTTATGGCGGTCGATCCGTCGACAAGAACAAAATCCGGAGGCGGTGAGAGTCCCTGAACGGCCTTTCTCATGGCCAGCACTGTGGCCTGAAGGATATTGACGGCATCGATGACGGAGGGTTCAACGAAGGCGATTTTTACCGAGAGGGCGTCGAGGAGTATGCGGTGGTAGAGCTTTTCCCGCTTGGCCGGGGAGAGTTTCTTTGAATCCCGTATGTCGCCGTTTTCATATCCCGGCGGAAGGATTACCGCCGCTGCCGCAACGGGGCCGGCGAGGGGGCCTCTCCCGGCTTCGTCAACCCCCGCGATGCGGTCAAATCCGAGAGCCCGGCCCTGCCGTTCAAACTCCGTCATTTACAGTCTGCCCAACTCCTTGATACGGGCTTTCTTGCCCCTGAGGTTTCTCAGGTAGTAGAGGCGGGATCGCCGCACTCTGCCCTGCATGACCAGTTCGACCTTTTCGATAACGGGTGAGTGAAGGGGGAAGGTCCGCTCAACACCCACTCCCGATGATATTTTCCGTACCGTGAAGGTCGAACGGCTCCGTCCCGCCCGTTTTCTGATAACAGTACCCTGAAAAACCTGGATACGTTCTTTCTGGCCCTCCACGATGCGAACGTGTACCTTGACGGTGTCACCGGGCCTGAAGCCGGGAATATCCGTCCGCATCTGTTCTTTTTCAAACATCTCGAGAACATTCATAGGACACAATCCTCCTCGTGCCGTGTAACAATTGGAGACCTGGTTTGTCATTTCTCGTCGCGATGCTCCCCGAAATGACACAATTCCGGAAGTGCAAACATATAGAACAAAGAAACGGTAAAAGTCAATGGAAAAGAAAGGCCTCACGCATCGATGATCTCTTTGATGAAGGGAGGACAGGGCATCTTTTCGGGAAGAAACATCAGCTCCGGGCCCACGAATTCACGCAGCGAGACCTTTCATTGTGTCATTTCGGGGAGCATCGCGACGAGAAATCCCTGTCCCGAGCAACGCGAGGGATCTTTTGGACTTCTCACATGCGTTCGAAGTGACAGGGGAACGTTCGAAGTGACAGGGGAGAGGTCGAAGTGACAGGGGAGAGGGCGAAATGACAGGGGAACGTTCGAAGTGACACAATCGACAGGTTTTCAACCGGGTCTCACAGCACGAAAAGCTCACGACAGGTAGGTCGTGGGGATCCCCCCGGATGTCATCGGTCGTGCCGTCCCAGAAGACGGTCCATGACGATCGAAACGGCCGACCGCACGGAAAGATGATTATAGCCCGTGGGGCCCTCTATCGGTTCAAGAGTGAACTCGGCCCGGTCAATCACCTCCTGCGCGAGTCCCCAGCCCGTTCCGAAAAGAATAAGGAAATGCCCGTCGCCCTCTTCTATCATGTTCCGCAAGCGCTCACAGGACCCTGTCGCGGGGGTTCGGTTCGAGGCGCTGGTGGCCACCAGGCGGGCATGCGTTCCCTCGGTCCTTGCTATTTCCCGGCAGACGTCCTCCAGCGATGCCCTGACCTCCACTATGTCGAAGGCCTCCTTTCGCGCGGGGTTGAAGGAGGCGCCATATCCCTCACGCCAGTGGGAAAGGATTCTCCCTACAAAATCACGCTGTATCTCGAAGGGGGTGACGATATAGAACCGGGCGACGCCGAAGGTTCGCCCGATTCTCGATATATCGTGCACATCGAGGTTCGTGACGGCCGTGGTCACCACATCGCCCTTCCTGTTGTAGACAGGGTGGTGGAGAAGGGCGATGCGGACGTCGCTACTCTGACAGCTCATTTCTGAAAGCCTCCAGAATAGTCCTGTCTTCGTCTGTCAGGGATGCCTTTTCGAGCAAGTCGGGCCTTCGTTCGAGGGTACGCCGCAGGGCCTCCCTTCGCCGCCAATCATCGATGTTTTTCTTGTGGCCCGAAAGGAGAACGTCGGGGACACTCCATTCCCTGTATGTCCTGGGTCTTGTGTAGTGGGGACCCTCAAGCAGCCCCGTCGTGTGGGAATCACGGAGTACGGATTCCCGGTTCCCGGTGAACCCCTCCACCAGGCGGGAGACGGCGTCGACCACGACCATGGCGGCACATTCCCCTCCGGAAAGAACATAGTCCCCTATGGACAGTTCCCGGTCCGCGATGAAACGGGATACCCGCTCATCCACACCTTCATAGTGGCCGCAGATCAGCACTATGCGTTCATGACGGCTGAGTTCCTCGACTTTTTCCTGTGTCAGCACCTCACCCTGAGGCGAGAGAAGAATCACCAAGGCGCCCCGGCGGTCTGGAAGAATGTTCTGAAGGGCCCGGTCCAGGGGATCAACCTTGAGAACCATGCCGCCCCCTCCGCCGAAGGGGGCATCGTCGGTGACCCGATGTTTTCCCCGGGCATAGTCCCGTATGTCGTGAACCTCTATCTCAATAAGGCCGCTGTCGACGGCTTTCCTGATCAGGCTCGCGTCGAAGGGTGAGCGGAACATGTCCGGGAAGAGGGTGAGAACGTCGAATCGCATGGCTCCCTTTACAGCTCTTCGGGCAGATTGACAATCATGATGCCCTTCGGGATATCGATGTCCACAATGACATCTTCCAGGGCGGGAATGAGCAGTTCTCCTTCATCGCCGCGGCAGATATAGACATCGTTGCTGCCCGTGGGCAGAACGCCGGTGATGACACCCAGCGTTCGTTCATTGTCGGTCATGACATTCAGCCCGATGATGTCTTTCCAGTAATATTCGTTTTCTTCAAGCGGGGGAAGCCATTGACGTGACAGGTACAGGAGCCGGCCCTTGAGGGGTTCAGCCGCTTCGATGGTGTCGATACCGTCGAAACCGAGAATGAGATTCCTGCCCTGCAGGGTGATACTGTTAATGCGATGTGGGGAGGCGCCTTGGTCGCCGGTACCGATAAGCACCATCTGCCGGTCCTCAAGCATACCGGGCGATTCCATGTACGAAACCGCCTTCACACGGCCCCTGAGGCCCCTGGGCTTTATGATTTTCCCTATAGCTATGAGGTCTTTCAACTATTCAATAATTTCCAGCACCGACCTTTTGTGGAGTTTGGAAGAGGCGGCACTCAGGATCGTTCGCATCGCCTTCGCCGTTTTACCCTGCTTGCCGATTACCTTTCCCAGATCCTCCTTCGTGACCCTCAGTTCAATGACCGATGTCTGTTCACCCACCACCTCAGAAACATCGACTTTGTCAGGATGGTCCACAAGAGCCTGAGCGATATACTTGATCAAATCCTTCATCGTACCACCCTCCATCGTGTCAACCTCCACAGTCTGTTGAATAATAGGGGTATGCCGGCCCGGTTGTTACGGGGTAACCGATGCTTGTTGCCCTGCGACGAATCCTTTCTTTTTTAAGAGGCTGCTCACCGTCGGGGTCGGTTTCGCTCCGCGCGCTAACCAATCCGCGATCCTGTCTTCCTTTATGGTTATGACTGCCGGTTCCTTCAGGGGGTCATAATTGCCCACTATTTCGATGAACTTTCCATCACGGGGAGATTCTCCATCGGCCACGACGATCCTGTAAAAAGGTTTTTTCTTCGTTCCCATCCGTGTAAGTCTGATTTTTGCCGCCATACTGGTAGATTCCTGCCTTGTTCTGATGTATTTTACAAAAGCAATAGTTTCGGGATGTTCAGTGTCCCCCGGTAAAAACAAGTAACACCATTTACTAGCACAAATAAAGGGCAATTAAAAGGGGAAATTCCCCCTCGACAGAGATTTGCGACCACCCTTCGTCAGTTTTTTCATCATTTTTTTCATGGCTACGTAGTTTTTGATCACCTTGTTGACGTCCTCAACGGAAGTACCGCTTCCCCGGGCGATTCTCTTGCGTCTGCTGCCGTTGAGAACCCTGTAATCGAGACGCTCCTTCTTCGTCATGGAATCGATCACGGCCACCACCTTTGCCAGTTCGCCCTCATCGGCCCGGACATTCTTCAGCGCCTTGATCTTGCCGAGTCCCGGAATCATACCCAGGATATCCTGGAGAGGACCCATTTTTTTGATCTGGAGGATCTGTGTCTTCAAGTCATCGAGCGTGAAGGAGTCTTTCCTGAGTTTTCTTTCGAGTTCCCGTGCCTCCCGTTCGTCTATGGTCGTCTGGGCCTTTTCGACGAGCGTGAGGATGTCTCCCATGCCGAGAATGCGGGAGGCCATCCGCTCCGGGTGAAATACTTCGAGGGCATCGATTTTCTCGCCCACGCCCAGGAACTTGATCGGTTTTCCGGTCACTTTTTTCAGGGAAAGAGCCGCTCCTCCCCGGGCGTCGCCGTCAACCTTGGTGAGAATGACACCGTCGATCGCCAGTGTTTTGTTGAAGGAATCCGCTACGGAAACAGCTTCTTGGCCTGTCATGGCGTCGGCCACCAGGAGAATTTCAGCGGGGTTGACGGCGGCCTTTATGCGTATCAACTCTTCCATCAGGGGAGTGTCGATATGCAGCCTGCCCGCCGTGTCGATAATCAGAACGTCACAGCCTTCCGTCCGCGCGAATTCAAGGGCATTGACACATATTGCAACAGGGTCTTCCGATCGGGCTGATTCGAAGACGAGGGCACCGAGCCTGTTCCCCAGAATCGAGAGCTGTTCGATGGCGGCGGGGCGATAGACGTCGGCCGACACGAGGGCGACTTTCTTTCCATCCTTCTGAAGCAGGCGGCTCAGCTTGGCGGCCGTGGTCGTCTTGCCGCAGCCCTGGAGGCCGACCAGCATGATGGGAGCCGGGAGGCGCGATCCCAGTTTGAGGTAGGTGTTCCTGTCGCCCATCAGCTCAACGAGGCGGTCATGGACGATCCTGACGATCTGCTGTCCCGGCGTGATGCTCTCCAGTACTTCACGGCCGACGGCCAGTTGACGCACGTCTTCCACGAAGTCCTTGACGACCTTGAAATTTACATCAGCCTCGAGGAGGGCCATGCGGATGTCCCTGAGGGCGAGCTTGATGTTTTCTTCATCAAGCACACCATGGCCCTTGAGCTTCTTGAATATGGAGTCAAGTTTGTCTGTCAGGTTCTCAAACATGGTGAACGGTTTCCTTCACAAGCCGGTACAAAGCCGCTAATTTTTCAGAATGAGGCAGCTCAATCCCCTGACAGCCGCCTCGATTCTCTGCGCCTCCCCCTGAGCCGCTTCACGGGTGTCAAACCCTTCGATCCGCAGACGGAACCAGGTTCCCTGGCCCGGGGAGTCGCTTTCATGAATACGGGCGGTGCTGTTTATTTTCCCTAACCGGGACCGGAGTCTTTCCGCGCTTGCCCTGTCCCGGAAAGCCGCTACCTGGATCGTGTATGCTCCCGGCGCCGACGGCGCGACGGCCGTCACCGGTGAGTCAGCCCCGGCCGGCGGCGGCGTTCGAACCGGTGGAAGGTCCCTGGGGGACGGCATCGCGCCGACCGCATCATCTCCTTCTTTGGACAGCGTCTTGTAGAAGGTCAGCGGTACATCGTTTCGCGTCTCCGTCACGACCAGCACGGTCTCTTCACTTCCGCTGATCTTTTCCCTGATCGTCGACGGAATACCCCTGGCGATCTTTTCAGGATAGCTTTCGATGTTGCGGCCCACCAGGAGTCCCGAAATAAACGAGATAAGGAGCAGAAAAGAAATCCCCACCACGAGAATGGTGATGCCCAGCGCGCCGAAGCTCAATTCGAAAGATTTTTTCCTCCTCGCCGCTGCCATGGACATTCTCCTCGGGCTGTTCTGAAGGACGGGGTTCCGCGCGTACTACATTCGTTCGGGAGCGGTCACTCCCAGCAGTCTCAAGGCGTTTCCCAGAACCACCCCGATATTCTTGACAAGGAAAAGCCGAGCTCTGCTGAGATTCACATCCTCGCCGATAATACGGTTTCTATTGTAATAGCTGTGAAAGGCCGATGCAAGATCGTTGCTGTAAAAGGGGATGCGGTGGGGTTCCAGGCTGCGGGCGCTCCCCTCGACAACATCGGGGAACCGGTCGATAGTTTTTACGAGTTCCCGTTCTTCCTCCAGCGAGAGCAGTGCCAGGTCCACATCGTCATAGGAAGGGATGTCGAAGCCCCGCTCGCGGGCCGTCCTCATGACACTCGCGATGCGGGCGTGGGCGTACTGGACGTAATAGACGGGATTTTCATGTGACTGCCTCTTGGCGACTTCCAAATCGAAATCCAGGTGACTGTTGGACCGCCTCATCAGGAAGTTGTATCGCGCCGCGTCCCGGCCCACCTCGTCTATAACTTCCCTCAGGGTGACGAATTCCCCCGCCCGGGTCGACATGGCAACGGGAACACCATCCCGCAGGAGATTCACCAGCTGTACCAGGACCACCTGGAGGGCGGACCTGTCCTTGCCGATGGCCTGTATGCCCGCGTACATGCGAGGAATATAGCCGTGGTGGTCGGCGCCCCATACGTCGATGACCGTATCGAAGCCCCGATCATACTTGTTCTTGTGATAGCCGATATCGGCGGCGAAATAGGTCGGTTCACCCGTATCACGCACCACCACCCGGTCTTTGTCATCACCGAAATCGGTGGTCCTGAACCAGAGTGTGTCTCCTTCACGGTAGACGAAACCCCGTTCCTGAAGTTCCTCGATCAGCCGGGCCACGCCGTTGTTTTCATAGAGTTCTTTTTCACTGAAATAGCGATCAAAGGTGACGCCGAAAGCTGCCAGGTCTTCCCTGATACCGTCCATGATGGCGGCGCAGCCGTATTCCGTAAAAAACGCGACGGCCTCGTCAGGCTCGCTGTCCATGTGGCGCGCTCCGTCGCGATTCATGATTTCCCCGGCCAGGGTGATGATGTACTCGCCCTGGTAACAGTCGTCCGGGAAAGGTTCCTTGTCCCCGAAGAGTTCCCGGTATCGGTGGAAGATGGATTTTCCAAGAAGATCCATCTGGTTGCCCGCGTCATTGATGTAATATTCCCGGGACACGGAGTAGCCTGAAATCTCGAGAATGCGGGCGATGACATCTCCCGTCACGGCTCCCCGGGCATGGCCGATATGAAGGGGCCCCGTGGGATTGGCGCTGACGAATTCAACCTGGACGTTCTTTCCCGCCCCCAGGGAGGATTCACCGAAACGTTCCTTGAGGCGGTCGGGTTCCCGCAGAAGTTCCGGCCAGTAATCAGGCCGGATAAAAAAATTGATGAACCCCGGTCCCGCTATTTCGATGCGGTCGATTATGTCTTCCCGGTCATCGATCGCGTCGAGAATTGTCCGCGCCAGGGAACGGGGGTTGTTTTTCTGTATCGGAGCGAGGGTCATGGCCACGGTGGAGGCGAAATCTCCATGGGCCCCCTCCCGGGGCAGCTCCACTTCTATGGGGGGGAGGGGGCAGGGCGCCAGGTTCCCCCTGTCAACGCACCGGAGTATCGCGTCAAGAAGCAGTTTTACCAGTTTTTTTCTCATATCCCGTGGTCCGCCCGGGCACATAAAAAAGCAAAAGTTGGCGCCATGGCCAACCGCTGGTGTGCCCTGTAAATCAGCATTATAACCAAGGGGCTTATAATACGACGAACCTGTGCAAGTCAAGGAAATTGACTCGGTGCATGACAGTGCGTGTTGTATGCGTACCGCCCCGGATTGAGGCGGTTTCAGGTGGCGGTTCCGGGAGGCATCGAGCGTCGTAAGAACAAAGAGCCGTCCGAGATTACAGGCCGGAGTACCAATGCGGAAGAAGACCGCCTTGATGCCGAACTGACCACGGGGCATGGAGCCCCTAGATCAACGGAAATCGCGGATTTAGGGGCCTCTGTTCAGCAGGGTCGGTACAGGCTCAGCGGCCCGCGATGAATGCCAGGAACCATTCTCCGACAAAAAGGTAGGACAGCGCGCCGATGGACAGGAAAGGTCCGAAGGGAACGGCGTATTGAGAGTTTTTCCCTTTCCACGCCATGGCGACGATGCCGATGACGGCTCCCGACAGTGACGCGGCGAGAACGATGTATATAAGTGACTGCCAACCCAGGAAAGCGCCCATCATGGCCAGGAGATTTATATCCCCGCCGCCCATGCCTTCCCGGTCCGTGATCCATTCATAATAGACGGCGACGAAGTAAAGACAGCCGGCACCGATCATCACGCCCAGGAAGGCATCCAGAGCGCTCACCCCCAGAAAAAAAACGGCAGCCAGGAAACAGAGAGGAATCCCGGGCAGAGTTATGACGTGAGGAATGATCTGGTGCCGCAGATCGATGACGGTGACGACGACCAGGGATGCCGTAAAAAGAAAGGTGAACAGAAAGTGCCAGGAAACGCCGTACTTGAAATACAGAAGCAGGGCCATGATCCCCGTCAGTGCCTCCACGGCGGGATACTGGGGTGAAATCCCGGCTCCGCAGTGCCGACAGGATCCCCGGAGCAGGATATAGCTGATGATGGGAATGTTGTCATACAGCTTCAGCGGCGCGCCGCATGCCATGCAATGGGAGGCGGGCAGAACGATGGACTTCCCCTCGGGAATTCTGAAAATGCACACGTTCAGAAAGCTTCCGATGGATGCTCCCATGACAAAGATAAAGATGGGCAGGAAAATCGACATTCAGCGATACCCCTTGTCTCTCCCGGAGACCTTTATCGAAAACCTGTCGATTGTGTCATTTCGACCTCTTCCCCGTCAGCTCGAACGTTCCCCCGTCACTTCGAACGCATGTGAGAAGTCTCAAAGATCCCTCGCTTTGCCCGGGACAGGGATTTCTCGTCGCGATGCTCCTCGAACTGACACAATTCAAAGGGCTCTCCCGGTCGGGACTCGGTGCGTGGTGTTCGTGACTTCTTGAATAATCCGGGCGCATGGATTATATACAACCATGATCATTACAAGTCAAAAGCGAATATGCATGAACGGGCTATTCATACTTGCCTCCCTGTCGCCTCGTCGTAACGAGATGCTCACAGGACTGGGTCTTGAATTTACTGTCGAAGCAAGCGGCGTGGAAGAAAATCACCTAAACGGCGAGACCCCCGCTGAACACGCGTTGAGGCTCGCCCGGACGAAGGCGATGGTCGTTGCCGCCCGGCATCCCGGGGCGTGGGTTCTTGCCGCCGACACGATCGTCGTGGTAGATGGTACGATCCTGGGAAAGCCGACGGATCCCGAAAACGCCCGGGCAATGCTCCGGAGGCTCAGTGGTCGTGAGCACCGCGTCATCACCGCCTTTTTCATCGTCGGAGAAGGGGGAGCCAGGCAAATCACGCGGGCTGTCGAATCGTCGGTTTTCTTCAGAGACCTCGACGATGATGAGATCGACTGGTACGTAGCGAGTGATGAACCCTATGACAAGGCGGGCGGGTACGCCATTCAGGGCAAAGCGGCATCATTTGTGGCGGAAATCAGGGGGTCGGGTACCAACGTCATCGGCCTGCCATTGGCGGAAGTGGTTCAGGCAATGAAGCGTCTGAACATTGTCCGTTTTTCAGGATGAGATGAAAGGAAGCAGTCGTCATGCCATCAATAAAGGATGCTGTCGAACGGGTCCGCGAGACCATGGCCGGCGCGGCCCTGCGTTCGGGGCGTGATCCCGCCGACATCAGACTCGTTGCAGTAACGAAGCAGGTCGACGATGAGCGGATCAGCGAGGCCCTCGAGGCCGGTGTCCGCATCATCGGCGAAAATTACGCTCAGGAGGCGCAGCGCACGTTCGCCCTTCTGAAAGACCGGGACATCGAGTGGCATTTTATCGGCCGCCTGCAGCGAAACAAGGCAAAGTACACCGTTCGGTTCATGGATATGATCCATTCCGTGGACAGGATCGAAGTAGCCCGGGAAATCGACCGACGCGCTGAAGGTGTGGGCCGTGTCATGAATATCCTCGTTGCAGTGAACCTGGCCGGAGAGCAGTCGAAAAGCGGTGTCGCCGGCGAGGAGACGCCGGAACTGGTCCGCCGGCTGTCGGTTTTGAAGAACCTTTCCATCCGCGGGCTCATGACCATGCCTCCCTGGTCGGCGGACCCTGAAGCGGCGAGGCCCTTTTTCAGGTCGCTCCGTGAGCTGCGGGACCGCATCGATGATGAGGGCATTCCCGGTGTGTCCATGAAAGAACTGTCCATGGGCATGTCCGGCGATTACGCCGTGGCAATAGAAGAAGGCGCCACCATGGTCAGAATCGGCCGGGCCATCTTTGGCGAGAGAACCTGAAGAATCGGCGGGTTCCCCTCAACGTCTTCCCCCGAAGCGGCATGACGCTCTCCCTTGCCACGGACGGCACGAGCACCGCGTCACGCCCTGTTGTTTCTCTCGGATACTGTCCCGAAAGATCATCTGTTACAGGGGATCGGACGGGGCAACTTCATTTCATACGCCATTCAGGCTGTCTTTTCTCACTGAACGCCCTGATGCCTTCACCGGCATCATCGGTGGAACAGAGAAGGGCGAACTGGTTGTTCACCAGTTCCATGGCCTTGTCGAGTTCAAGGTCCGACATGTCGTAAAAAGACTTCTTGGCGTTCCAGAGGGCCAGGGGGCTTTTGGAAGCCAGGTCATTGGCCAGCTTCAATGTTTCCTCCCGGAGAGTTCCCTTGGGAACCACCCTGTTGATCAGGCCGATCCGTTCCGCCTCATCGGCCTTGATTAGTCGCCTCTGAAGAACCTTCTAACCAGCGAATATTATTTGACAATATATCTTTTTAATGCTATGTAATTTGCAAGATTTTAACCATTAACCCTCATTTTTCTTGCAAATTACACAAATGAAACCAAGACAATCAGAAAGCAAAAACAGACAAC
>Ga0265293_10007666_pt1 | contig 16463 bp, 17 predicted proteins | sample Munlanlewell138R_FD_192505 | JGI IMG/M metagenome (GOLD analysis project Ga0265293, IMG submission 192505) | Leachate microbial communities from a municipal landfill in Southern Ontario, Canada - Leachate well 138R | ecosystem: Engineered > Solid waste > Landfill > Unclassified | place: Canada...
GACGTCGGGGCATTGCGTGAAGCCGAAGAAGGCGACGACGACCTTGCCCTTGTAGTCTTGCAGCGTTCGCACCGTGCCGCCGCCGTCTTGCATGGCCATGTCCTTGCCCAGTCCGGTGCCGCCGATGTCGCTGCCCTTGAATTGGGGAGACGGCGAGCAGGCGCCCAAGGCCAGGGCGGCCAGAAGGATTCCGAAAAAGCCGGGCAGGCGGCACAAGAAAGACGTCATGACAGTAAAAGCAGTTGCGCCCAATGGTCCAGCAGCAGGGCGCCGAATAACAGGGACAGATAGAGTATGGAAAAGCGGAAGAAGCGGCGTGACAGGTCGTCCGAGTAGCGGCGATACAGGCGCACGGCATACGAGACGAACATGCCGCTCAGGATGATGGCCGCGATCAGGTAGCCGAAACCGCTCATGCGCACGATGAAGGGCAGCAGGGTCACGGCGAACAAGGCAATGCTGTAGAGCAGAATGTGCAGGCGCGTGAACGATTGGCCGTGCGTGACGGGCAGCATGGGCAATCCGGCCTTCTGGTAGTCGGTATTGCGATACAGGGCCAAGGCCCAGAAATGCGGCGGCGTCCAGATGAAAATGATCAGCACCAGGATCCAGGCCTCGGCGGGAACCGCATTGGCGACGGCGGCCCAGCCCAGCGCGGGCGGCATGGCGCCCGACAGGCCGCCGATGACGATGTTCTGAGGGGTCAGGGGCTTGAGCACCATCGTGTAGATGATGGCGTAGCCGACGAAGGTCGCGAACGTCAGCCACATCGTCAGCGGATTGACCAGATGATAAAGGACCAACATGCCGGCGCCGCCCAGCAACCCCGACATCAGGATCACATGATGGTTGTGGATCGTGCCTCTTGCGGTCGCGCGCCGGGCCGTGCGCAGCATGCGCGCGTCGACTTGCTGCTCGATCAGGCAATTGATGGCGAACGCCGCGGCCGCCAGCAGCCATATGCCCAGCGTAGCCGCCGCCACGACGCCCAGATTCGGCAGCCCGGGGCTGGCCAGGAACATGCCGATGACGGCGCAGAACACCGCCAACTGCGTGACGCGCGGCTTGGTCAGCACCAAGTATTGTCGCAGCAGAGAAGGGGGGTGGGTTGCGGCAGGCATCATGGCGTTATTGTAGTCCGATCCGCGCGCGCCAGGCGCACCATCAGCGTCACGGCCGCCAGCACCAGGCCCGCCGCTCCGCCGTTGTGCAGCACCGCGATCAACAAAGGCCACTGGAAGAAAATCGTGGTCAGGCCGGTGACTAACTGGGCAGCCAGCAGGGCAAGCAGAAGCCGGGCGGGCCCGCGCAGGCCGACATCCTTTCGCAGCCTCCAGGCGATTACGCCCAGGTACAGGAAGACGATGAAGGCGACGTTGCGATGCACCCAGTGGATGGCGATCAAGGCCTGCTGGGAAATCATCTCGCCGGTGGGCAAGAGTCCCAGGCCCCGGACCAGGGTGAAGCCGCCTCCCAAATCCATCGGCGGCACCCATTGCCCCTGACAGGTCGGGAAATCCATGCATGCCAGGGCGGCGTAGTTGGTGCTGACCCAGCCGCCCAGGGCGATCTGCGCGAACAGCAAGACCAGGCCGCCTGCCATCCATCCTTGCCAGCGCCGCATGTCGGGCGCTACGGGCGCGTGAGATTTCTCGCGTGCTGACAGCCACGTCATCAGGGCCAGCAGCAGCATGCCGCCCAGCAAGTGAGCGGTCACGATCAGCGGCATCAACTGATGCGTCACCGTCCAGGCGCCGAACGCGCCCTGCACGCAGACCGCGATCAGCGTCACGACGGCTAGGCGCGGCGTGTTGCCCAGCTCGCGCCGATAGCGCCAGGCCAGGAAGACGATGCCGATGATCATCAGGCCCAGCAGCGATCCGATGTAGCGATGGACCATCTCGATCCAGGCCTTGGAAAAGCTGACCGGGCCATGCGGCATGTCCTGCAGGGCGTTGTGGATGTCCTGCCGGGCGCCCAATGGCGAGAGCTTGCCGTAGCAGCCCGGCCAGTCCGGACAGCCTAGGCCCGAATCCGTCAGGCGCACGAAAGCGCCGAACATGATCAGGTCCAGCGTGAGGAACCAAGTCGCGAAAACAAGCTTGCGATAGCGGGATCGGATTCGTTCTAACATGGTGTGGCGCCGTCTTCGGGATCAACCGACCCGGGAATTCTTGAGCAGTTTGGTGATGTCGTCGCGTACGGAAATGGGGTCGGCGTCGGGCGGGAACGCCATCATCAGGTTGCCCAGCGGATCGATGATCCACATCGGGCCTTTCAGCGCGGCATCGCGATCCGCGGGGCCGGCAGCGGGCGCCAGGAAAGCGAGCAGCTCGTCGGCGTCGACGCGCAGCATGTGTGTGCCCTTATAGGCCTCCAGCAGCTGCGGCGACACATCCGCCTGGTCATCGATCAGGAACCAGACGCGGGCCAGCCGGTCGACGTTCTTTCCCTGGCTGGCATGCGAATTGCGCAAGGTGAACAGCTTCTTTACGCACGATTCGGGGCAGTCCGCGCTGTCTGCGGTGACGAGTATCCATTTTCCGCGCAGGCTGGCCAGGTCGAACGGTTCGCCCTCGCGGCTGACCAGGGGCAGCGCCTGGCTCGAGGGCACGGGCCTTTGGGGATCGATCAAGGCGCCGTAATTGGTATGGCCTTGCGGCCGCAGTCCGAGCGCGGGCGCGTAATAGGCCAGCAAGGCGAAGACGACCGGAGCAAGGCTAATCAGCAGGATAAGGATCAGCGGTTTGATGTTGCGGGGAGCGGGTTGTTGCGCAGTCACAGAGGGTCCTTTCCTAGGGATTTGTTACGGCGGGCGCGCCGCAGCGCCCGCCATGCGACGATCAGCCAGGCGATCGCCGCAATGCCGGCGAAGCCGAACCATTGCAGGGCATAGCCGCGATTTTTGTCCGAGTCGAGGGAGGGCTCGGGCCAGTCTTTGATCAATGCCGCGTCGGTGGGCGATTGCTCGGCGTCATGGGCTGCCTGCATGGCAAGCACCGCCGGTAGAAATTTTAAACCCGTTGCGCGGGCATAGTCGGCAATATCCAGGTTCTGGATGCGGGGAAGGCGCTGTTCGGGGGCGGGCAGCTTGGCCGGCAGGCTGTCGGTCTTTTCCGACCATGACCAGATTTCCAGCAGGCGGGGCACTCTTTCGCGCAGCTCGCCGCGCACGGTCAGCGGGCCGTCGGCCTGCTCGATGTCGGGCATGCGCTCGGAAGACTGCAAGGGGCGGGGCAGCCAGCCGCGCAATACCAGCAGCGCCGTATCCGGCGAGCCCTCCAGGACCAGCGGCGTCGCTACCCAGAAGCCGGGGCGCCCGTCATGATTGCGGTTCTCGAGCAGGACGGTCAGCTCGTGGCGCCAATATCCCCGGGCGCCGGCGGGCCTCCAGGCCACCAGCTCGTCGGCCTGGGTTCGCGCGGTCAGCGCCTGGGCCGGCAGCTGCCGGCCCAGGCGCATCGAAAGGCTGATCGCATCGCGCTGGGCGGCGCGATCCAGCTGCCAGTTGCCCAAGGAAAAGCAGACGAACACGGTGGCCGCGAGCAGCAGCAATGCCACGATGGTGCGAAAAACCGAGTGCGATTTGTCCATGTCTGCAATAATTCCAGCTTTACTGGAGGCCATTATGCGTATCGCCGTTGGGCTGGTGTTTCTCGGGATACTGGCGAGTCTGATATCCGCGTTCGTTTACTTGATGCGGGACAAGGGCGGGACGAATCGTACGGTGAACGCGTTGACGGTTCGCATCGGATTGTCCATAGCCTTGTTCCTGTTCGTGTTGCTGGCCCATCATTGGGGCTGGATAGAAAGCACGGGCCTGCCTGCGCGCTGACGATCGCCGGCAGAAAAAAGGCTGGCAGCCGCCAGCCTTTTTTTGCTTCATGGATCGCGTTGCCTAGAACCAGTATACGAACAGATACAGGCCCAGCCAAACCACGTCCACGAAGTGCCAGTACCAGGCGGCGCCTTCGAAGCCGAAGTGATGGTCCGCTGTGAAATGGCCTTTGATCAGGCGAAACAGGATGACCGTCAGGAAGGTTGCGCCCAGGATTACGTGGAATCCGTGGAAGCCCGTCAGCATGTAGAACAGCGCGCCGTATGCGCCCGAATCGAAGCGCAGGTTCAGGTCCTGGTAGGCATGCATGTATTCGTATGCCTGGCACGCCACGAAGGCCAGGCCCAGCAGTACCGTGGCCGCCAGCCAGAATATGGCTTTGCCGCGGTGGCTGGCGCGCATGGCGTGGTGCGAAATCGTCAGCGTCAGGCCCGAGGTCAGCAACAGGGCGGTGTTGATCGTGGGCAGCCAGAACGGGCCGACTGTCTTGAACTCGGGAACGACGCCCGCGGGTCCCAGGTTGGGCCACGTGCCCGTGAAATTCGGCCAGAGCAGCGTCTGGTGATCCAGATTGCTCAGCATGGGCGTGGTGATTTCGCGCGTGTACCACAGGGCGCCGAAGAACGCGGCGAAGAACATGACTTCGGAGAAGATGAACCAGGCCATGCTCCAGCGGTACGAGTGATCGACGCGCTGGCTGTTGATGCCGCCCTCGGACTCGCGGATGGCATCGCCGAACCAGCCGTAGAGGACGGTGAAAAGACCGACCAGGCCGATACAGAACATCCAGAAGCCGATTTCGTACCGGTTGATCCAGAACGCCGCGCCCAGGAAAACGAGCAATAGCGAAAAGCTGGCGCGAACCGGATGGGGGGAGTCGTGCGGCACGTAATAGTAGGGGGCTTCTTTTCCCTGAGCCAACGGACTTGCACTCATGGTGTTCTCCTAATGCGAATGGGCGCGTTATCGAATTATTGGATGGGCTAAGCCAGCAAGCTGACCAAAGTACGAGCGATAAAGATCAAGGCCAGTACGAAAATAAGAGTGGCCAACAGGCCGGCTATGATCAGATGCACCGGATTGAGGTTGGCGATGTCCTGCTGGTAGCCCTTGCCCTTGCGCACGCCGAACAATCCCCACAGCACCGCTTTCGGCGTCTGGAAGAAGTTCAGCTTGCGCTGGGAAAGTTCTCGTATGTCTTTACTCATTCCTAAGCCTGACAAGTGGCGGGTCAACCGCCGGAAGTGCCGACCCGCCACACGAACCAGACCATGATCGCGATGACGACGACCAATAGCCCGAGGGCGGTGTTGCGGTTCTTTCGGCGTTGTTCTTCAGGTGTCATGCAATGATATCTCTTATTTGACGACCGGCGGCGTTTCGAAGGTATGGAACGGGGCGGGCGAGGGCACCGTCCATTCCAGGCCTTCCGCGCCTTCCCATGGTTTGGCGGGAGCGGGCTCGCCGCGGCCGGCAAAGGCTTTCAGGGTCAAGTAAAGGAATATGAGCTGCGAGAAACCGAACACGAAGGCGCCGATGGTGGCCACCTGGTTGAAGTCGGTGAACTGCGCCGCGTAGTCCGCATAGCGACGCGGCATGCCGGCCAAGCCCAGGAAGTGCATCGGGAAGAACGTGATGTTGAACGAGATCATGCTCATCCAGAAGTGCCACTTGCCCAGGCGCTCGTCGTACATGCGGCCGGTCCACTTGGGCAGCCAGTAGTAGGCGCCGGCGTACATGCCGAACAGCGAGCCGGCCACCATCACGTAGTGGAAGTGCGCGATGACGTAGTACGTATCGTGCATGGCGATGTCCAGTGGCGCCACGGCCAGCATCAGGCCGGTGAAGCCGCCGATCGTGAACACGAAGATGAAGCCGACGGCAAACAGCATGGGCGTTTCGAACGTCATCGATCCGCGCCACATGGTGGCCACCCAGTTGAAGACCTTGACGCCTGTGGGAATGGAGATCAGCATCGTGGCGTACATGAAGTACAGCTGCCCGGTGATCGGCATGCCGGTCGCGAACATGTGGTGAGCCCAGACCAAGAAGGACAGGATGGCGATGGCCGCCGTGGCGTACACCATGGAGGCGTAGCCGAACAGGGGCTTGCGCGAGAAGGCGGGCACCACGGCCGATACGATGCCGAACGCCGGCAGGATCATGACGTAGACTTCGGGGTGGCCGAAGAACCAGAACACGTGCTGGTACAGGACCGGGTCGCCGCCCGCGGCCGCGTTGAAGAAGGACGTGCCGAAGTGGCGGTCGGTCAGCAGCATGGTGACCGCCGCGGCCAGCACCGGCATGATGGCGATGAGCAGGTAAGCCGTGATCAGCCAGGTCCAGCAGAACAGCGGCATTTTCATCAGCGTCATGCCGGGGGCGCGCATGTTCAGGATCGTCACGACGATGTTGATGGCACCCATGATGGACGATGCGCCCAGGATGTGGACCGCGAAGATCGTGAAGTCCATGCCGGGACCCATCTGCAGCGACAGCGGGGCGTACATGGTCCAGCCCGCGGCGTTGGCGCCGCCCGGCACGAAGAACGACGCCGTGAACAGGATGCCGCCGATGGGCAGCAGCCAGAAGCTGAAGTTGTTCATCCGGGCGAAAGCCATGTCCGACGCGCCGATTTGCAGGGGAATCATCCAGTTCGCAAAACCGACGAAGGCCGGCATGATGGCCCCGAAGATCATGATCAGGCCGTGCATGGTGGTGAACTGGTTGAACAGCTCGGGCTGGAAGAACTGCAGGCCGGGCGAGAAGAGTTCGGTGCGCAGCAGCAGGGCCAGCACGCCGCCTTCAAGCAGCATGCAGAACGAGAATATCAGGTACATCGTACCGATATCTTTATGATTGGTGGCGAACAGCCAGCGTCGCCAGCCCGTGGGGCGACCGTGATGATGATCGTCGTGGCCGTGGCTCGGGGCGTGGCCGGCAGTAGCAGTAGTGCTGCTCATCGTGGACTCCTTCCTACTCTTTGACCGCGGCTGCTGGAGCCGGCGGTAAACAATTCAAATATGTGCGGCGGGCGGCGTGCATTAGCGCAGCTCATGTACCTGGGCGGGTTGCACGACGGGATCCTGGCCTTTCCCCGCATTGCCCCAGGCGTTGCGTGTATAGGTAATGACGGCGGCTATCTCGGTATCGTTCAACTGATCGCGGAACGCGGCCATGGCCGTGCCGGGATGGCCGTTGAGCACGGTCAGAGCCTGTTCCTTGTACGGGGCCAGCACGTATTCCTCGTCGCCGTCCAGCGCCGGGAAGGTGCCGGGCAGGCCTTGGCCGTTTGCCTGGTGGCAGGCTACGCAGTTGGCGGAGTAGACCTGTTGGCCGCGGGCGATCAGCTCTTCCTTGGTCCATTCCTTGGAAGGATCGTCAGCCAGCGCGGCCATGGCCTTCTGTTGCTCGGCGGCCCAGGCGTCGTAGTCGGCCTGGGACACGACCTTCACCACGATGGGCATGAAGGCGTGATCCTTGCCACAGAGTTCGGCGCATTGGCCGCGGTACGTGCCGACCTTTTCGGCGCGGAACCATGTGTCGCGCAGGAATCCGGGAATGGCGTCCTGCTTGACGCCGAATTCCGGCACCATCCAGGAGTGGATCACGTCGGCGGCGGTCAATACGATCCGTACTTTCTTGTCCACCGGGACCACCAGCTCGTTGTCGACTTCCATCAGATAAAATTCGGAGCGGGGCGCCGCGCCTTCGATCTGGTCGCGGGGCGTGCTCAGGTTCGAAAGGAATTTCACGCCGCGGGCGGGGCCGTCCACGTATTCATAGCCCCACTTCCATTGATAGCCCGTGACCTTGACGGTCAGGTCGGCGCTGGACGTGTCCTTCATGGCGACCACCGTGCGGGTCGCGGGCAAGGCCATGCCGATGACGATCAGGAAGGGGACCACGGTCCAGGCGATTTCGATGCCGACGTGCTCGTGGAACTTGGCTGGTACGGCGCCGCGGGACTTGCGGTGCATGATGATCGAATAGAACATCACGCCGAAGACGCCGATGAAAATGACCGCACAGATGACCAGCATCATCCAATGGATCCACATGATGTCCCGCGACACGGCGGTAACGCCTTCGTGCAGATTGAGTTGATTTACCCTGGGCCCGCCAGGCATATCCTTTACCTGTGCACCGACCACGCCTGCAAAGAGCAATGCGCTTGTGCCCAGTAAACCTCTCAACTTCTTCATACCGACCTCGAAATACGCCGTGCCCTCATCAAACGTTGATGCAGATCAAAAAACGCGATCGAACAAGCAAAGAAGGAGCACATGATGAGTGAATGGCGGGTTTAAAATTGGGAGCACCAAAGAGTTCCCCGCTCGAATTTACTGAATTGATCGCAGAATTATAGCGAACATGATCTGATTGTGGGCCGACCACCGTTATCGGATGTCAGGTATTGCCCTAAATGTACAAAGGGGCGTCATGCGCTTGAATTACAATTGGCGCATGAACGACGCCCTACCTCGGGGGCTGAGCGCGGCCATGGACGCGCGCTATCGACAGCTCGCCAAACAGATCCAGCAATTGCCGCCGGTCGGCTCGCGGCCTCTTACCGTTTCGGGCAAGGTGGCCGGCTGGATTACCGCCAAGGCTTGCGTGGCCGTCGCGGGAATCGGGGGCGTGCGCATCGAAGACGAGGCCGTGCACATCACCGGCCCGGCCTCCTCCCGGCGGCCGCTGAACGACGTCCTGGCGCAGGTGGCGTCCACGCTCAAAGCGGCGGGCTGCCTGCGCGGATGGCGCGACGAGCTTCTGGACGTGTTCGGCGAAGGCAGGCGCCTGGGTGTGATTGAACGGGCGGCGGTCAGGCCGCTGGGCCTGCTGACCAAAGCGGTGCATCTGAATGCCTGGTCCGGCGACGGCCGTCTTTGGGTCGCGCGACGCGCGCTCACCAAGACCACCGATCCGGGCCTGTGGGATACGCTGGTGGGCGGTCTGGCCGGCGCGGGTGAAACGCTGGAGAATACCTTGTTGCGCGAAAGCAACGAGGAAGCAGGCCTGGCGCCGGCCGATATGCAACGACGTTCGCCATTACGGATCATTTTGCGCATGCACCGGCGCTTGCCCGAAGGCTATCAAGTCGAGGACGCGTTGGCCAGCGATTGCATCCTGGCCGACGACGCGGTTCCGGCGAATCAGGACGGCGAAGTCAGCGAAATCCGCCTGCTCGATCCGGAGTCGGTCTGGCAGATGATGGAGGCGGGCGAGTTCACCCACGAAGCGGAGCTGGTCATACTGGAAGGCTTCAAGCGGCGCGCCAATCCGCCAGCGCCTGCTGCGCGGCGGGCGACATCTCCGTAACCTGAACGCTGTCCCGATGGTGGACGATCATCCGGGCATAGACTTGCGCCAAGGCCGAGGCCTGAGGGCAAAGCGCAAGCTCCTCGCCGGTGGAAGGCGATTGCTCGCGCCAATAATTGATGGCGGCTTCCATTTCTATGATTGAGCACGTGGCGGTCATGTTGGCGAATCCAAAGCGGATTAGACGATCGACGACGTTCAGTTTAAGCTACTGGCGATGGAACGTTCACGCAGGCCGTCCCGTTCGGGGCGGCGTCCCGGCGTTTCCTTCATCCTGCCTGAGACAAGGCGCAAATCCTGGGAGTTGCCATGGCTGACCAACAACACAATCCTTTCGTTCTGCCGGGCTTCGGACAAAGCGGCGGCGCGGCTCAGAATCCTTTGCTGGCCAGCATGGAAATGATGCGCCAGGCCTGGTCGGGCCTGGCCGGTTCCGGCGGAATGGGCTCCGCGCCGTTGGCCGCGCCCATGAGCCTGGATGACCTGGACCGCCGCATCCGTGACCTGCGCGCCGTGGAAAACTGGCTGAAGATGAACCTGTCCATGCTGTCCAGCACGATCCAGGGCATCGAGGTGCAGCGAGCCACGATCGCGACGTTGAAGTCGTTCGCGGAAAGCTCGGGGATCTCGGCCGAAAGCGGCCCGTCGCCGCTGGAGGTCGTGCTGGGGCTGAAGCCCGGCGCGTCGGGCCAACAGGCGCGTGCCGCCCAAGACACCGGCGCGCAAGAGACGGCTTCCGGCGCCGCGCGCGATGCCCGGCCGGCCGGCGACGACGTCCCGAGCGGCGCATCCGACGCCGACGCCGCGCATCCGGAAGCGATGCCCCAGGCTTATGTCGAGGCGGCCACGGCGGCGGCTCAGGGATGGTGGTCCGCGATGCAAAAGCAGTTCGATGCGCTGGCCGCGGCCACCGCCGCGTCTTTTTCCGAATCCGATGCCAAGGATGCCGCCGCTGCCGCGGGCGGCGCGTCCAAGCCCGCCGCCGCAAAGAAGGCGGGCGCCCGTTCCCCGGCGAAGAAGGCCGCGCCGGGAACGGCCGCCCGCAAGCGGTCCGCCTCCCGAAAGACCTGATGGGTCATCGTTTTCTTTTTTCACATACGTTTTTTTGAGCCGTCCATGTTGAACATAGTTATTCTTGCCGCGGGACTGGGCAAACGCATGCAGTCCGATTTGCCCAAAGTACTGCATCCCGTCGCCGGCAAGCCGATGCTGGGCCACGTTCTGGACACGGCCCGCGCAGTCGGTCCCGATCGCATCGTCGTCGTCGTGGGACATGGATCCGACAAAGTCATCGCCGATTTCTCGGGCCAGGACGACGTTCAGTTCGCCCTGCAGCAGCCGCAGCGGGGAACCGGCCATGCCGTGCAGCAGGCCTTGCCGCTGCTGGTCGAAGACGGCTCGGAGCAGGACGTGACCGTTGTCTTATACGGCGACGTGCCCCTGGTGCAGCCCGAAACCTTGCGGCGCTTGCTCGAGGCCCGCGCCGACGGCATGGTGGTGCTGACCGAGATCCTGGCCGACCCGACGGGATACGGGCGCATCGTGCGCGACGGGTCGGGGCGGGTGACGCGCATTGTCGAGCACAAGGACGCGTCGGCCGGGGAGCGCGAGATCTCCGAGGTCAATACCGGCATCATGGCCATGCCCACGGCCCGATTGCGCGACTGGCTGTCGCGCATCGACAATGACAATGCGCAGGGCGAATACTACTTGACGGACGTAGTGGGCCTGTCCGTGCGGGACGGCGTGCCGGTCTACGGCGCCCATCCGGTGGCGGGATGGGAGACCGCGGGCGTGAATAGCCGTGTCCAGCAGGCGCAGCTCGAACGCATCTGGCAGGCCGAGCAGGCGCGCCGCCTGCTGGAGCAAGGCGTCACGCTGGCGGACCCCGCGCGCTTCGATCTGCGCGGTTCGCTGCAATGCGGGCGCGACGTCTTCATCGACGTCGGCTGCGTGTTCGAGGGGCGGGTGCGGCTGGCCGACGGCGTGTGCGTGGGGCCGCATTGCGTGATCCGGGATGCCGACGTCGGCGCCGGCACGCGCATCGAGGCGTTTTCCCATGTTCAGGACGCGGTTGTCGGCGAGCAGGCCCAGATCGGGCCGTTCGCGCGCCTGCGTCCGGGCGCGGATGTCGGCGACCAGGCGCACGTCGGCAATTTCGTCGAGATCAAGAAAACCCGCCTGGGCAAGGGCTCCAAGGCCAACCACCTGGCCTATCTGGGCGACGCCCGGATCGGCGAGCGCGTCAACATCGGCGCGGGCACGATCACCTGCAACTATGACGGCGTCAATAAATCGGTCACGGTCATCGAGGACGACGCATTCATCGGTTCGGACTCGCAGCTGGTGGCGCCGGTCACGGTGGGCAAGGGCGCGACCCTGGGCGCGGGAACGACCTTGACCGGCAATGCGCCGGCCAATCGCTTGACGATCTCGCGCACCAGGCAGCAAACCATCGAAGGCTGGTCGCGCCCAACGAAGAAATCCTGAACGTGACGAAATCCCCCGCCTCTCCCAGCGCCAAGGCGCAATGCGCCTTGCCCGACGGATTGGAGACGCCCCGCCGTCATTGGGCGGTCCTGACGATGATGGCGGCCTTGATCGTGACGGTGCTGGATTCGGGCATGGTCAACGTCGCCTTGCCCACCATCGCCGGCGAGCTCGACATCAATCCGGCCGACGTCGTGTGGGTGGTGATCGCCTACAACCTGGTCGTCGTCGTCTCGCTCTTGCCGCTGTCCTCGCTGGTGGAGCGCATCGGCTACAGGCGCTTGTTCGCCATCGGCATGGTGTTCTTCGTCTGCGCGTCGCTGATCTCCGCGATGGCCACGTCCTTGCCCACCTTGATCGCGGGGCGCATGGCGCAAGGTTTCGCCGCGGCCATACTCATGAGTATGTTCGGCGGATTGGTGCGCAATATCTTCCCCTTGCGCAAGCTGGGCCTGGGCATCAGCTTGAACGCGACCATGGTGGGCACCTTCTCCGTGCTGGGGCCGACGATAGGCGCGATGATTTTGCACGTGGCGGCATGGCCCTGGATCTTCCTGGTCGTCGTTCCCATTGGCGTCGCGGGATTGTTCGGCATCCGCTATCTGCCGGACGTGCCGCGCTCCACCCATCGCTTCGACTGGATCGCCTGCTTGCTGAGCGTGCCTGTGCTGGGCCTGTCCATCGTGGGTCTGGATTCCGTCGCCACCCATCCCGGGCGCGCGCTCGCTTGCATTGGACTGGCGGCGCTGGCCGGCTGGCTGCTGGTGCGGCGATCGCGCGATCAGGCGGCGCCGCTGTTTCCGCTCGATCTCTTGCGTATCCGGTCGATCGCCTACGCGGTCGGCGCGTCCACGTTTTCCTTCGCTGCTCAGATGGCCGCCTTCGTGTCCCTGCCTTTCTACTTCCAGAAAGTGCTGAATTTCTCTTATGCCGACGTGGGCTTCCTGCTGGGCATATGGTCGATCGGCATGGCGGCCATGGCGCCCTTGGCCGGCTGGATGTCCGGCCGCTATGCCATTTCGGTCTTGTGCGCGGTCGGCGCGGGCCTCATGGTGTGCGGCTTGTCATGGTTGCTGCTGCTGCGGGAGGATGCCGCATTTTCCTGGGTGATGGCGACGATGCTGTTGTCCGGAATCGGCTTCGGCTTTTTCCAGACGCCCAACAACCGGGCGTTGCTGGCGGGGGCGCCGCGGCACCGCAGCGGCGCGGCGGGCGGCGTGCAGGCGACGACACGGGTGTTCGGGCAGGGCTGCGGGACGGCCCTGGTGGCGATAGCATTCCACCTCGGCCAGACGCACGGCCCCATGCTGGGCGTCGTCATGTCCATCACGTCCGCCGCTTGCGCGTTGGCGGTCAACGTCTTGCGCTACCGCGACAAGGCTCCCGACATGCCCTTGGCCTGAGCGGAGGGCTCCCATGCGCATTCTGCAAATCAATATGGAGCGCGGCTGGCGCGGGGGCGAGAGGCAGACCTTGTTGTGCATGCGCCAATTTCGCGATGCCGGCCATGCCGTCGCATTGCTGGCGCGCCAAGGCGGCGAGCTGGCGGCGCGCGCATCGGGGGAAGGTTTCCAGGTCCATTCCGTAAGGGGTTCCCCGGGCCTTTGCGGCTGGCTGCTGCGGCATGGCCGGGGGTTCGACGTGCTGCACGCGCAGACCGCCAATGCCATGACCTGGCTGGCTTTGCTCAAGCCCTTTTTCAAGGGCGTCGTCGTGTTCACGCGGCGCACGGCCTTTCCGGTGCTGCGTCGGCAAGCGGTCACCGCGTGGAAGTGGCGGCAGGCGGACGCCGTGGCGGCGATCAGCGATGCCGCGGCCCGGGAGCCGCAACGCCTGGGGGTGGACGTGGCGCGCATCCCCAGCGCCGTCGAATACAAGCCGGCGGACCCTGAGCGTGTTCAAGCGTTTCGGCGCGAGTTCAAGCTCGGCGATCGCCGCATCGTGGCGACCGCGGCCGCGCTGACCGAGGAAAAAGACCCGTGCTCGCTCATACGCGCGGTGCATGCGCTGCATCAGCGCCGCCAGGATTTCATGTTCGTTCATTTGGGGGCGGGTGGCGGCGCGCTCGAGCAGGCCAAGGATCTGGTGCGCGAGTTGAACCTGGAGTCGGTGTACGTGTTTGCGGGTTTTCAGCCCGACGTCGAGGTTTTGTATCGCATGATGGATCTATTCGTGTCCTCCTCGCGGGTCGAAGCGCTGGGCACCAGCGTGCTGGATGCGTTTCTGTATGAAGTGCCCGTGATCGCGACGCGCACCGGCGGCCATGTCGAGAGCTTGGCCGAAGGGCGAGGCTATGTGTGCGACGTCGGCGACTACCGGGGCATGGCCCGGGCGATGGACGAGCTGCTGTCCGATCCGGCCGCGTGCCGCGCGATGAGCATGAAGGCGCTGGCCTACGTGCAGCGCGAACATGGCGTCTCGACCATGGCCCGGCGTTACCTGGACCTGTATGCCGGGCTGCCGGCCCGGCAAAAATAGCATCGGGCGATTCGGGCTTGGCGGCGATTCATCGCCCGTCGTGGGCGGCGGGCAGGCTCAGCCGCGTTTCGTATTTGGCGCGCTTCACAGAAAAAAAAGCGCGCACGTTGCGCACATTGGCGTGCGCGGTGAAGCTGCGGTGGGCCATGGCGTGATAGGCCGGCATGTCGGCGACTTGGGCGATCAGGATGAAGTCGGGGCCCGACGACGTGCGGTAACACTGCAAGACGCCCGTTTCGCGAACGACCAGGGCTTCGAACTGGTCCAGATACTCGGCGCTTTGCTGAACCAGCGTGATTTCGACGATCGCGGTCAAGCTGGGGCCGAAGGCTTGCGGGTCGAGGATCGCCACTTGTTTCTCGATGACGCCTTCCTCGGTCAGCCGGCGCACCCGCCGCAGGCAGGTCGGCGCCGACGCATGCACGCGCTGCGCCAGCTCCTGATTGGTGATGGCGCTGTCCTGCTGCAGCTGATCCAAAATGCGTAAATCCAGCTCATCGAAGGCGATCGTCGCGTACGCGAACCTGTCTATGGATTTCATATAGTTATCTTTTATGAAATAAATGATCGATTTTAGGTAATTAAGAAATAATAGTTCAATTTAATTGAAAATAAGAAGTCAAATTTCTTCAGATTGTGAGCACAATAGGCCGTCTGTCATTCTTATCGGAGCAAGCCTATGTGCGGTATCGTCGGCGCGGTTGCGCAACGCGACATCGTCCCCGTCCTGCTGGAAGGACTGAAACGTCTGGAATATCGTGGATACGACTCGTGCGGCGTCGCGGTGCATTCCAACGGCGAATTGCGGCGCGCGCGTAGCACGGACCGTGTCGCGGAGTTGGATGCGCAAGTGGCGCGTGATTCGCTGGCCGGCTTTACAGGCATCGCCCATACGCGCTGGGCGACGCACGGCGCGCCCGCCACCCATAACGCCCACCCGCACTTTTCGGGCCACGGCGACAGCCAGGCGCGCATCGCGCTCGTGCACAATGGCATCATCGAAAATCACGATGAACTGCGCGAACAGCTCCAGGCGGCGGGTTACGCATTCGAAAGCCAGACCGATACGGAAGTCATCGCCCACCTGGTGGACCACTTGTACGCGGGCGACCTGTTCGAGGCCGTCCAGGAAGCGACCCAGCGCCTGACCGGCGCCTATGCCATAGCGGTATTCTGCCGTGACGAGCCGCATCGCGTCGTCGGCGCCCGTCACGGTTCGCCATTGGTCGTGGGCTGCGGCGACAACGAAAACTTCCTGGCGTCGGACGCCCTGGCCCTGGCCGGAACCACGGACCAGATCATGTACCTGGAAGACGGCGACGTCGTGGATCTGCAGTTGTCCCGCGTCTGGGTGGTGGACGGCGCCGGCGCGCAGGTCACGCGCCAAGTCCACACTGTGCACGTGCATACCGGCGCGGCCGAGCTGGGCCCCTATCGCCATTACATGCAGAAGGAAATTTTCGAGCAGCCTCGCGCCGTATCCGACACTTTGCAAGACATCGAAGGAATCAGTCCCGAGCTGTTCGGCGACGGCGCCTACGCGGTATTCAAGGAGATCGACAAGGTCTTGATCCTGGCGTGCGGCACCAGCTATTACGCGGGGTCGACCGCCCGGTACTGGATCGAGTCCGTCGCCAAGATCCCGGTCAACGTGGAGATCGCCAGCGAATACCGCTATCGCGACAGCGTGCCGGATCCGCGCACGCTCGTGGTTACGATATCCCAGTCCGGCGAGACCGCCGACACCTTGGCGGCGTTGAAGCATGCCCGCCGCTTGGGCATGGAGCAAACCCTGACCATCTGCAACGTCGCCACCAGCGCGATGGTGCGCGAATGCAAGCTCGCCTACATCACCCGTGCGGGCGTCGAGATCGGCGTTGCTTCGACCAAGGCGTTCACCACGCAATTGACGGCCTTGTTCCTGTTGACCTTGGCGCTCGCGCAAGCCAAAGGCCGGTTGAACGACGAACAAGAAGCGGAACACCTGAAAGCCCTGCGCCACTTGCCGGTGGCGATCAGCGCGGTGCTGGCGCTGGAGCCGCAGATCATGGCTTGGGCGGACCGTTTCGCCGGCAAGGAAAACGCCTTGTTCCTGGGGCGCGGCATGCATTACCCCATCGCGCTGGAAGGCGCGCTCAAGCTCAAGGAAATCAGCTATATCCATGCGGAAGCCTACCCGGCGGGCGAACTCAAGCATGGTCCGCTGGCATTGGTGACGGACCAGATGCCCGTGGTGACCATCGCGCCGCGCGATGAGCTGCTGGAAAAGCTCAAGTCCAACATGCAGGAAGTGCAGGCCCGGGGCGGCGAGCTCTATGTGTTCGCCGACGCGGAC
>Ga0265293_10007669_pt1 | contig 16462 bp, 32 predicted proteins | sample Munlanlewell138R_FD_192505 | JGI IMG/M metagenome (GOLD analysis project Ga0265293, IMG submission 192505) | Leachate microbial communities from a municipal landfill in Southern Ontario, Canada - Leachate well 138R | ecosystem: Engineered > Solid waste > Landfill > Unclassified | place: Canada...
CCCCCGTAGTATGAGGTAAGATACATTTACCTTTTTTAACTTATTATACCCCCCCACCGTTATATTGATGGGGATAACTATGACATTAAATACATATGAAAGGAGAACTACTATGTCTATTGATCCTATGACCTGCGTACTTGAGGGTATTTTCGGTAAATCGTACTCGGTGTTCGAGGTTGTTTATGTCTTCACCCACAAGGATACGGGAAAAATGAGGGTAGGGAAGAACAAAGGGTGGTGTTGGTCTCCTGCAAGGGAGAAAGTTGCGGAGTTCATGTTGCGACATTACAAAGGTATCAATACAGATGCGCGTTATCTCGAAACAGTCGATGTGATGATCACTCCCATAACAATATTCGTACAACCCAACCCCTCGAACATTAGGGATATGGAAAAGGGAGAACCTTTTGAGTTCAAAATGGGTAAACCTGGTGTTCTATTTGACAAGTGGGGATATTAGGACACAGATGGGTAGGGGACATAAGTTCCCTTCCCTGTTATGTACCTTACTGTATAGTAAGATATATAATAGGGAAACAAACCTTATAACTGAAGGAGGTATAGATATGTGGTGGATTCTTCAGATCATTGGTTGTGCAGTAGTAACCTCAGTACAGATGGTAAACCGTCAGTATGGGTTGGGTTTGACCTCATGGTTGGTGTACTCACTGACTGCATGCACAGTAACCTATCTGTCTTTCGCAAGGTCATACGAGATCGCACCATCATTCACTCTCGCATGGATGTTCGGACAGACTGCACTTAATACTTTTGGTCTTATAGGTGGGTTACTAATATTCAAAGACGCACTTACGGTACAACAATGGATAGGTGTGGTGATGTCCATTGTTGGTGGGTATTTAATGATTAAGTAATGAGAGAGGAGGACACATTCATGGCATCAATTAGTATAGTGAACATTGGTAGTGGTGACACATGTTTGAAGATAAACCTCGACAGTGGTGTTGAGATCAGTGTTGCGTTTGATCGAGGGTCTGACAACATCCGAACTCCAAGTGATATCAGAATATTCAACCCTCACGACATCACCGAGGAGGTGTTTGGTATCAGTAGGGGTGACGAAGTTCCGTGTAACGACTTCGAAACACTCGTAACTGCATTCGAAAAGTGCTGCAAAATCCCCACTACTAAGGATAACGAGGACGGGTCGGGTTCCTTCGTGGGACCCTTGGTAGGAATGGGGTTTTAGAAAAACATGTCAAACCGTAATTGGGGGGTGTAATGAAAGACAAAGATGCGTTGAATATCAAACCTGGAACTACAGTGATTCTCAATGATGATAGGCGTCTTATTGTCGATGACATTAGTGTGGCTGTTTATGAAGACAACAAGACGCGACTTCAGTCCAAAAGAACTCAGTGGATCGCTGCAGGATATGCGGACGAAGAACACCCGTTTGGAGTCCGTGTATGGTTGTGGCCCGCACAAATCAAGGAAGTAATAGGTTAGATTGCAGAGGGGACGGGGGTATGAGAAACCCCCGTTTAATGCACACTACAGGTCCCAAGTCCTGTAGAGCGCAAATAACAAGAAAGGAGAGTGCGACGCATGTATAAAAATAAAGTCAACTTTACAAACAAAAAACCAAACCATGTAAAATGCAACAAATCATGTTTAACAAATGGTGGTATTTGCGGAGATACGAGAGTACTTTATCACATAGTTAGTTCTGTATCGTCAATACCTGTGTGCAAAAGACCGTCGTACCTCTTTAATACTCGTAACAAAATGGTATCATCAAATCTTTCATTAGGAGGTGTATGTAATTATGCTGTTTAATGTGGATTTTCATGGGACAATAGCGGGTGCATTACATGATCGTTGGATACAACTACAGATGTCATTGGGCGCATCATGCGCGGATAATTCATCGATATGGGATAATTATGCGCGGATGGTGTTTCAAACCCGCGATATTATTCCCTTGAACCACCCCCTTCTTAAACTCCTGTCCGATCTTAAGGACGGGGGTCACACAATAAATCTGTGGACCAACGCGAACTATACCGTCGCAAGGGATGTCAAACATATCCTAAACGGGTATAATCGCATCTTCGATAAGTTCATCTTCTGCGCGGGAAGAAAAGCACATACCGTAGTAGAGGGTGTTGTTATAGATAACGAGGTACCGAACCTCAGATGTGGTAGTATCGGTAGTATCTTGGTTCCTACATTCAAATAAAGAAAGGATGGTGTTGTATGTTCGATGTGGGTATTTACAAGTGGGATGGGGAGTTCATCGGTAGGGAGGTAATGTCCTTTACCGAATTGGAGGGGGTAATCAACTCCCCTCCTTATGCGTTCATTTACGAGGTGGAGGGGATTCATGTTCCCGATGTGGTGTGTCTCCCCCGCGAGTTCACACCGTACGCACGGGACAATGGTGATGGGACGGGTTCCTTCGTGGGACCCTTGGTAGGAATGGGTTTCTAATCTAAGAAAGGAGTTACAATATGTATTGCGGATGTTGCGGTGCACAGTGCGTAATCCCTACGGGATACGAAAGTGATGATACAGGTGTGATACATAACATAGAGAGAACCATGTACAAAGTCATTCGTTGCGTGGAATGCGCAAACGAGATAGGTTTTGATGTAAAAGTCTTTTTCATTTGTGTGCGGGATGTACCTCCTCCTGTCAAGAAATTACGCGTGACTGACAAACAGATCATGGAGATGATCTTCAAGTGCAATGGTAATAAGTCCCTTGCATCAAGACATCTTGGAATAACCTACAGAACCGTATGTAGAAGAATCAAGATCATGGTGGAAAACGAACTTAAGTCACATGGAATTGATCTGCAGGAGATTAAAGAAGATAACGAAGAAAGGAGATGTGTTATGGCATTACCAGGTGAGACGGTAGGGGAGAAGAGTTGTATTTGTATGGATTGCGGCGCAGAATTGCACATTAAAGTGTGCAGATCAGAGGCAGGGTACTACATCGGTTTTTGGTGCAATACCTGTGGCCCTTATTCTCGGGAGAGTGGGTACTATTCCACTGCAGAGAAGGCACAAATTGCCCTCGACAACGATGAATACTACAGATAGAAAGGAGGTGATACTATGGTACAGAGGGGACTTGGGTGGGCTAAATTTCAGATTTCCACCCCAAAGATGAGGGAGGTTTTTCGTGACCCTACGTCCATGATCGTGAAGGATCAGGCGATCCTTCTCACCACCTATGCGAAGGGGTACTACAAGGGCGGGGGATGGTGGTTGGTCAGTGGTTACGCATGTGACCACTCTGACACTGACAAGGTGTTGGACGCACTGCATATCTAAATCGCAGAGGGGACCTTCGGGTCCCTAATGCGGATTACAGGTTCCCAATCCCTGTAGATTAATAACCTATAAGAAAGGGGCTTAGTACTTCAATGAATATTACACGTCTAAGTCAAAATGCAATAACAGCGCTCATACCTTTTGAGACGGGGAATCAAGTAGTAGATTATCTTGAACGAAAAAAGATCAAATTCATTCTGGAACAGAAGTACCAAGTTATTATCACACCCGATTTACCAGTTGCTAACGTTGTTGAGATGTTGTTATCTGAGCACTACAATCTCGACGCCGTTAAAATTATGATGGGTGTGTTTAGAGGTGTGTTACCCATAGAGCATGTGGTGTCTTTACTTAATTTGTATAAACATCAACGATAATGCAGATGGAGCGATGATTGGAGAGCACCGCTGAATGCACATGTCAGGTCCAAAGTCCTGACAAAACCAGTGTGTTGAAAGGAGGTGAACAATATGAAACAAGCGCAGTTGCCTTGGTTCGAAGTGAATTACAAGACCAGGCAGGATTTTGATGGGGCTAGAAGTTGGTTTCTCTCATTTCTGGCACTTATGGAGAAAAACAATCCAACAAAGAGTGACCACATCAGAGAACATGTCAAGTTTAATTCGCATGACTTGTCATGTTTCTTTGACGGCAACTGTGGTCAGGGTGCGGTCGCAGTATCGTCCAGAGAAGTTGCAAATCTGCGTACGAAATTGACGACTGGTGGTTAACAATCCTTATCAGTAGGGGTGGGCAGTGAATTGTCCGCCCCTACAGTTTGTACGAAAGGAGGTGATATTTTAATGAATTTCAACAGATCGATTAGAAATACAGTGTTCTTTTTGCTTGGTCTGGCAATCGCGCTGTGCCTGATTCCTTTACTGTAGAGTTCTTACTACGGACACAGGAGGCACAACATGGCAAGAAAAAACAAACCACCTAGCATAACTACTATGCAGATGCTCATCTTCGGGGAAATGATGCACATCAAAATGCTCGTATCCTCATTGGCCGATCTAGTGGCCGCCATTGATGACAGGCCAGATCTAGAGCGAATATACAAGCGCGTGCATGCTATTCGCAAAGGATTTATGAAGATGTGCATGGAACAAACCACAAACCGACCTAATTGAACATGTGGGACTTAACATCCCACATATGTCACAAAGGGGGTGATTTATATTAGAACAATACTCACAGTACTGGTATTGTCAGTAATAATGTATTGGATATATTACTTCGTTTCCTACTTCTGGCGTCAGTACCAACCACTCATTGACGCCATAGCGAAGTGATTGGACTTGTAAATTCCAACTTTCTGTATAATTGATGTGTAGTTTTAGGCGCGTAATGAATTAATTTTAAACCTAAACTTATTGTATTGTGAGCTTTTGAGGCAGAATGTAATGGAGCCACTGCCTTAGGTAGATGTTAATACATAAAGGAACCTTAATATGACAAAAGGAAGGTTGTGTTGGGTACAGGGTGTTTACTCGTTTACCCGGCAACTTACAGACCCATCTTCACAGACAGGTAGCAGTGAACTTACTTTCGATGCATTCGAGCCCCCAAGTGCACCACAGGATTTAAGCTGAACCAGGAGAAGTAGGCTTTTACCGAATTTCGACTTGCAGGCCCGTGAGTTACTACATAGAAAAATGCATTACTAAAATTAAAGCCTGTTTTTGTAAACCTATCTACATAACCTTACACAAAGAAAGGATGTACATTATGCCAGCTTTTTGCCAGATTTCCAAAGACGATGTGGTAGCCTGTGTGCGTCATATGAATGAGCATCACATGGCACAGGATGTTTATCAGGTCGGTAATGGTCTCTATCACCGCGCCGACAAAGACAATTCGAAAGCATTTGACACTGCTAAGAAGCGGGAATTCTCCCACCTCATCGATATGGACACCGAGACCCTCCACACCATGTCCTGCAAAAAGGTGGGCGAGAGAACCGTGAAGGCGAGCGTCGTGCCAAAGCACGAAAAAGACACAGGACTGAAGCTCTGCGCATGTGTTAAACGCGCAATGAAGAAGTAAACTTCTTACAAGGAGGGTGCGAAGCCCTCCAAACAAGAAAGGATGTGAGTTATGTCAGTGGTAATAACGATGGATGAAGCGATCCGCCGCGCTGAATTTCGTAAGATCAGGGAAATGGCAGCAGAAATCAGGAAAAATGGTGATGCTGGTGCCAGTAGCTTGATCGAAAGAGCGACAATGTCGGGGAAGGAGGAAGATTTTGAGTTGTTGGAGGACGCGCTTGATGTCCTCTACTCCAACGGTGGATTGGTGTACTATCCGTCGTAGTCCCAAATACATTTAGAGAGTTGGGATCTCTGGTTCGAGGTGACGAGAGATCCCTCTCTCGCTTGTGTCTGATCATTGATTAGGCACAATCGAGGGATTCCCTTGGTAAAAACAACGAATAGGAGGTAATGTACAATGGTAGTCGAAGTCATCATCAAGAGGAATGGCGTGGTTGCTGAGAGAAAGATCATCGATCCTTGTAAAGTTAAACCCATAACCATTAGCAATAAGATTAGGAATTTCTTGGAGAAAATCGAACTGGGAGAAATCCACCAGTCCTGCATCGGAGCCAAAACTGAGGAGGCGGTAATCTGGGGCAGACTCGACCGGCGTTGCTACAGACTCGCTGGAAAATTTCCCTGCCGCAAGTCGTGGAAGCGCAGCAACAAAGCAGCCGCCCGTCAGTGGGCATGGCACGAAGGGAGGTGAAAATAATGCCTAACATGAGACAATATGCACAAACCGTAAGAGATGGTGTTTGGTCCGCTCCATACACCAAGGTGGGAGCCCGTCCGGTGGATTGGCAAGTGGTACGAAATCTTAACCATCTCAAGAAGGATTCCGAACGCGGATATGTTATGGGTGTTCAACATATCAGAAACTTCGTGAGTAAGCACATGGAAGGGTGGACCATGAAGATGTCGTCGGTAAAGGTGGATGGAGGGATTCGTTATTATCTCGTTTGCAGAAAGGGATAATCATGCAGGACATTTCCAAAACCTACCACTCAACAAGTACACCTGCGCATATGTTTGTTGACGCACAGGATATTATCAATTACATACTTGGTGGTAGGGCAGTGATTACCATCAAAAGCCTCAAAACAGGAAATCACCATACCTTCAGGGTGCGTAAGAAAACCTATGTAGACAAACTTGGCAACAATCCAAAGGTCTATTTCTATGTGTGGGCTAGGGGCGATAGCTGGTATACCTACATAGGTGCTATCCACAAAAACAAGTTTATGCACACAAAGAAAAGTTCAACAGCCCCAAACATGTCCATAAAATTTACCGCATTCAACACCGTATGGTATCTCATCAATAAGTCAGTAATGCACACCATGATAGAGGTGTGGCATCACGGTACCTGCGGTATTTGTGGTAGATATCTCACGCATCCAGAATCAATTAAGCGTGGTATTGGGCCGATCTGTGCACAGTACGGACATTAATGTACTTCATATTCGTCCAGCCTCATGACGATATAAACTGAGGAAGTAATACGAGGGGAAGTACCTCGATGCGCGCCGACTTCGCGCATTCAGTTAAGTTGGGAGGTTTATTATGGCAGAAATCACGAAAGACAAACCCCTTAGCAGTTATATCATGATGCATGGGTATCTTGCCCACGACAACAAACTGTTTGACCGTGCTTGCCCTCAGTGTGGCAAGGGAGGATTTTACTCCGCAGTAACTGATGTGTGCACGAAGTGCGGTTCCAGGCTCGAGTGCATCGTCACCGAAGACGGTACCCCCATGATCATTTCCGAGGGCACCTTCTTTCCGATACAGGGTGATGCTACCAGGAAACTGTGGGAGAAGACAATCGAGCGGAGGAGGGCATCAAAGCCCACATTCAGGTTCAACATTGTGGAATTCATGGACATGAAAACCAAGCGACTGCAACCGCCAAAAGACCATTACAAGATGGTCAAGGGTGCGCTCATCAAGCTGGTTACTCAGAATCATCTGTGGATTCCCAAGACATTTCCTCGCAGAGATCCCAACGCTATGTCAGGTGTGGAGGAGATGTTTCAGATCTTCCCCAAATACAGGGACACCATCGAAGTCATCAGCGGGCCAAAGGCTGCGGCATCGGTAGTCGCACCTTCCAGAGATCCCAAAGCCCTTGCGCAGTTGATCGCCAATGGTGAACTCAACTCTGCACAGTTGGCCGAGTTGTGGGCACAGGCCAAGGCGAAAGAGGAGGCGTCGGCCACACCTACAGTTACAAAGACTGCGGTTCCTCAGGTAGTGGCTCAACCCGTTGAAGTGATTGATCAGGAGCCTGACAATCAGTCGTATGAGCTTTCCGAAGAGGACCTTGCGTCCATCGCGGCGAGTATGGACGGATTTATTGAATAACATCATTCAGGGGGCTTGCCTACGGGTAGGCCCCCAACCTTGAAGGGGGTGTTTTATTATGAGTAATTGCATTAATAAGTTGCGTTTTGACATAAATACAGTAGTAGCACTCGCTCCCGAGTACCGTAAGTACTGCATGGAGGTGGAGGAAGCCCGTCAGTTGTTGCGCGAAGGTCTTCGTTATGCACCGATAAGGAAGCATGTGGAAGCTGAAAGCTCCGACGAACAGGAAGTGCTGGACTTCATCAACGATAAGGGCGATAACAGCCTTGGTGAGACAGCCACCAACGCACAGATGCCTGATAGGGGCAACAATTACATTGAGGATGTGTTTGAAACCGACAGAATAGTCAATGGGATACATGAACTCGGCAACGACAGCGACAATGATCCAGACGCCCCTGCTCCTGTGATTGAAGAAAAGAAACTGATGCTGCTGCCTGAGTATCTGTTGCAGAAGGGACATGGTGATCTCAGTATACCAGCTCTGCCGCCACCGAAGAATGTACTGGCAGTGGATTCAGTGTTGTGGGTTGGACCAACCTGCTGTTACACCGTGCTGCCGTACAAAGGAACCAAATCTGATGTGGTTTCAAACAGCTGTTGTCTGGTACGAGATATGTTGTCGGTAGGTTACCGCAATGGCGCCATCAGGCTGTGCAAGGATGCATATTGGATGAACAGAAGGAAGAACATTGTGTCCGCTATGCCAGCCGAGCGCCGACGGCTTGTCTACAATGTGGAACTCAAAGCGCTGTTCAAAGTCAGCAGTACGAAGAAAACTATCACACCTAAAGACAAGAAGCGCAGATGGCAGCCATACACACGGTACAAAAACAGCGTACTGAATTGTGTGTACGATCACGCAAATATACCAATATCATCTCCTGAGCCGCTGGTCAGAGTTTTCAGGAGAATGGTGATCGAGGCAGTGCGAAAGGATTTGCCAGGCGCTGTGGATCTTATGAATACCGTTCAAACAGAAGTGCGCAGTATGGGACGGCATCGTATCACACTGTCCGAAGATTTCACCACATCCCTCAGTATGAACTCCAGTCTGGCCTTCTTCGCATTTCAGCACAAATATGGTGTGGCTATGCCGTGGATGACTATGCGGGTATGGACCAACATAGCCAATATACTGCAGGACGATGGGCGCGATAAATCGCGGGAGGGAAAAGTTGTCAGCCACAAAAGCAGATTGGCCAAGTTTCGAAAACTGTTCAGGAAATACCCAAACTACAAGGGATTTCTCCAAGCTGCATTTCAAGGAGATTTCAAAAACATCTGTATGGAATTGGTGCCGGTCACTGGCAACACCAATGTAGTACAGACTCTACTGGAAGGTATCAACAGTGACAAACTTCCGAAAGCGTTTCATCACTTGGTGGTTGGGATAATCAGATCCAACTATTCTGACGAAGACAAACAAACATTCCTTACGGTGGCGTCGAACATGGCAAGTGATCTTCTCCATCGTACTCACGACATGTTCGGGAAGAAGTTCGACAATCTGGCGGACATGGGCGACTCGTGGGTTAAGACTGTGTCCAGGATATTGAAGACCACAGACAGTCCTGCTGCGGCTTCGCTCGACTGGATCAGCTGGCGGGATTTGCACCGCATGGCACGGGATTTGAAGTACAGAGTTCGACCCAACAAGTTTGACAGTGTGGAGGACATGAAAGCACTTCACAACAAACTGGCTGAATACCAGAACCGCAATCTGCGTGTGAGAATGTCGATGGGTGAGATGGGAATAAAGGAATTCACCCCGTTTGATCACCCGACTGACGAATTCGACGGGTTTAGATTTGAATTTCTGGACACGCCTCTCAAACTGCTCGACGAAGGTACCAATATGCACCATTGTGTTGGTGGTTACGCCGACAGTTGTGCATGTGGCGCGTCGCTGATATTCTCCATGCGCAAAGGTGACCGAGCATATGTCACCATCGAACTGAGTGGGGAATCTCTGAAGATCAAGCAGCAGTACAGTCTGCATGATGCAGTAATCCGAGGCACCAAGGCAAACGAGATCATCCAGAAATGGCACAAGGCGGTGCTGGAAAAGCACAAGGATGACAAGGTGTCGTACTACAATCTCGGTCAGGTGGACTGGATCACGAAGCAGATTGACAAATACAACAAGGAACTGGAGTATGAGCGCGATGCGGATTTGGTGCGCATCACCACCATGGCCAGGGACGATCTGGTGAAGAAACTCGAAGCCATAGCCGTTAAAGAGGATGAGGAAATCATCGAACTCACCGAGGACATGTTGGTGAGGGAGGAGGTGGCAGCGTATGCGTAAGAATGGAAACAAAGCATTCCGTTCCCGGACCCGACGCGGGCAGCATGCGCGTAAACGATCAACCCGAGGGGGCAGACTCCTCTCTAAACTTTTGAAACAGGAGGTCAAATATGTCGTACAATCGTGATATGTGTCCTTTCTTCCCCGAAGATCAAGCTGGTTATACCTGTGACAAGGGGTGTGATCTTCGTGAACCAAGGGATTGCACGGTCAAGGGTATGAAAGACTGCCCGGCAATTGAGTGGACCTGTGCCAAGTGCGAACTTAACGAACAGTCAGGTTGCCCGGTGGCGTACGATCTGTACAATATCGACGGCGACTGTCTGCTGGACAAATAGGAGGGAAAATCATGCAGAATATTCTCACGACATTGGAGACAGTTATTTCCTACATGATGGGCGGTCGGTCTGTATTCACGATTGTCAGTCAAAAAAGTGGGAAACATTACAGTTTCAGAGTTACACAGAACAAACGCAACTTTAGACGGTTCTTCGTGTCGGCGCGGATCAACTGCCCATCACCAAATCGATTCGCGTTCAAATACATCGGTAGGATTATTTACGATCATAAGGACAATCGCTTCGAAAGTACACCTGGGAGTGTTGTCGACGAAAGTGATCTGTCTTTTAGATCGTTTAAGTGGTATTGGGAGTTCCTCAACAATCACAAAAGACTTCCTGCTAATACCACACTTTACCATCATGGCAGCTGCTCTGCATGTGGTAGAAGATTAACTGACCCATTGTCCATCGAGCGGGGCATGGGGGCTACCTGTTGGAAAAATAGGAGGATGTAATCATGGCTACTGGATTTAAATCCACTGTCAGTCGTATGGAGAAAGAGAGTGAGTTGCACAGCTCTCTCGAAAGTGCAAAACAGCGCCTTTATGAGGCACACACACAGGCTACCAAGTTGCGTAAGCAGAAAAAGGCGGATCGCGTATGGAAAGTGATTACCTTGATTGGTGTACTGCAACGCGATGAGGTCGACAAATTTGACCGTATGGTCACTGAGGAGGTGTAAACTATGGGAATGGATGCCAACATCATTTGTATTGGCCCTTTCTCCCACGACATCATCGACTGTCTGAACTATGACGCCGAGGATTACGAGGGGACAGAAGAAGGTAAACTTATCAGCGTAACCCTTTGCCATTGCAATACAACCGATCAGAGCAACGAACTAGCGAGATGCTTCAAGGAGCTAGATTCTCACGATTTCAACACTCATCACATCACTGAAGACAGGGTGCAATGGATTTCACTCAGTATGATGGAGTTCGAGAATCCGTCGCAATGGGAGCGACTGGAGAAACTTCTCCAGCATGGTTTCACCTGTATCTATCAGCCCAACTATTAAGGAGGTGATGCCTATGAATACATACAGGAAACACCCGGGCATGAAGTCCACAGCCAACAGCCGTGAAAAGGACAGCGGTAAGAAGTTGCCCCGTCCCGGGCATGAAGTCTACAGGGATGAAAAGAAACCCGGTAAGAAACACGACACATTTTGTTTGACATGCGGTCTAAAGAACTGCCGCAAGTTGTCCTACTGCAGACGCGCGAAGCTCGAGAAGTGAATGCGGTCCCTTCCCGGGCATGAAGTCTACAGCCGTTTGTCTCTTTACCGATTTTTGAGGGGGTTGGAGTAGAACCCTGTCGTGGTAGGTACGCAAAACCTTTTGACTCGGAGGTAGTTATGTCTATTTGTATTAAGTGCGGTCGGGTAATTAAGTCCGGTGAGTGCGCCTGCGCAACCGTTGAAACGCCATTCGTCGCCATCGAACGCACAGTCCTGAGGGACACGATGACGAAGATGACCCGCAGTGTCAGTCGCGCCATGGCCGTGCCCGCTTTGGGTACTCAGAGATAAACATCAACCGCGCCCATGCCAACACGGGTGGGCGCTAATTACGGAGGTGACGCTATGAAGTTGGAAGTCTACAAAGACCCTGGAAAGATCGCTCTTGACCTGATCGTAACCGCATTCACGAATACACCTGCAGAGGTGATAATCGTGGATGCCAACCTGCCGATCGACGGACATCTGGGTGCATGGGTGCCATCGACCAAGTCGATGCTCATCGATCTGGGTGCCTGCATCGGAAACACGGGATGGATGGAGAAAGAGGGTTTGCTCACGATACCTAATGCGTGGTATAACCTTCTCTATACTATCTATCACGAGGCTGCCCATGCGCGAAACACTCCGGATCTCATCATCGATCTGGATCTGAAACGGGATGTGCTGGAGGAGATGGCACACGCAGAAGCCATCGATAACATGTTCGAATGGTTGTCGGTTAATCCCATTCCCAACCTGAACGACATGGGTTGGATGGGCATTCGCCTGCGTGCCATGATGAACATGCTCTACGCACGGAACCAGGAGATCGGAAACGAAATCGATGCCATGAATACACCTGCGGTCGCTCGTGCAGATGTATTTGTGAAGTCCCATGCGTTTTCGATGCCAGATGTGGAGTGTCTCTTTAACCGCATTGATGACGGATCGATGGGGATGGTGATTGGAGGGGTGAGATACCTCCGCGCCGAGGAGACTTTCTACGCTGACGACTGTTTGGAGTCCTAATCTTTAACCAGAGGAGGTGATTACATGCAGTACTATACGACCGCTCAGAAGATGTCCATTCTGAAGTCCGTGGTCAACGCGCTGTTTCAGTGCAAGTTGCAGGGACTCAGCCCCGAGATGACTTCCGTGACCACCAACTGTGGAGTTTTCAAGGGAAAGTGGTTCGCCGCGAAGTTGTACGGGATGGACTTCGACATCGGTGTCCCCAACGGGAGACTGACCATCCGCGTCATTGAACAGAACCCGGACAAAGTGGACGCCGCTGGGAACAGGAAGTATCACGCTCTGCTTGCTTCGCAGGGTCACCAGATTGCGTGGGTGATCGATCGCGGCAAGAAAGAGAACGCGTTCCTGGGTCGAATCCAAGACGGTGAGTGGATCGCCAGTAAAGAGATTGCCACCAAACCCGCAACTGCGAAGTTGCCGGCAGTGTCAAGTTCCCAGGGTGTCTCTTTACCGGTTTACGAGGAGGAGACGATCCCTGAAATCGAGGGGAATCTCCCTGAGTATATCCTCCAACACTTCGCCGAGGAGGAACCTGACTGGAATGACGCACCCATGTTCGGAGGTGGGTATGACCCTGACGAGCCCTATTAACAAGAACATTGCCATCGTTGATAGGGTTCTTGATGGTGGACAGACCATAATCCTGCATTGCAAACTGGGTGGTAGGTTCTCCTGCCGCAATCAGGGTTTCGAAGTAGGAGATGTGGTCTGTTACACCATTGATCCGCTAACGCAACAGGTGGTGCACTTGCTGCCTAAAGATGTGGCTGATTTGAAGGTGATGCTCGCTCGAGACCCTGACCTTCAATTGGCCATAGTGGAGGATTCAGATGTTGAACAGGTCATCACAATTGATTCATCAGGTTACGGACAGGAAACTGAGATCGACCCTGATCTCGGTCGCGGAGACAGTGGAGAGCAAGATCCTATCGGGTCAGATTACACCTTTGACCCCGCTGATCTCTACGACCCCGCATGGGTTGACGGTTACGATCACATGGGAGAGGAAGCACCCGGAGAAACCGATAGTGTTCAGATTCACTTATCGGTTGAACAAGAGTGCGTTCAGGGATTGGTGCTTGACGAACCGTGGGACGACTGACGGTCTGATGATCATCCTGAAGTTCGGGGTACAGATCGCCATCGAAAACATGAACAAGTCCGACAAGGCTGCGTTCAGTATCGATGGACCTGACGGTCGTCCTGTGTTTCTGAAGGTGATGGAGAAATCCGAGTCCTTCGTGGTTCACAGAGAGATCCTGGAAAAACGGGAGTGGATGATTTACCGGGAAGACGAGATGTAAAAGTATCCGGGTTTCGTCTCTTTTCCGTTTTTTGAGGGATTGGTGGTCGGCGTGTTGAAGTATTCACGCTTTGCAGTGCACACTCTTAAATTTCAGGAGGTTCAATATTATGGGTAATGCAATCGCGATTTTGACTGGTGCTCATGTTGCTTCCGTCCCCACATTCTTCCCCGCAGCGGACGGTGATCCGAAAAAGCACACGCTGATTCTCAATGTGATGATCAACGGTCGCAAGAAGAAAGACGGTTCCAGGTCCGTCACCACCGTCCCCGTGAAGTTCTGGGGAAAGTACGCCACGGTCGCCGCCCATCAGTTGAAAGTCGGGTCCGCGATCAATGTTTTCGGTGTGTATACGACCTGGCAGAGGGACACGGGAGAGGTGAAGAACGGGAAGAAGGTCATCGAAGAGAAGACTTCGGTCAGGTGCGATGAGTTCTTCCACGCGGGGATGACCAACAAACAGATCGCCGCGATGATCGACGCCAACCTCTCCGCATACTACGCCGGGATCGCCGCGGGTACCATCCATCCGCAGACCAAGCTCACTTCCGAAATGTTGATGAAAAAGCCGGAGCTTTCGGTCTACGGGGACTACAACCCGGCCCTGGCCGCACAGACGGGAATGTACGGATACGCCCGCGTGTTCGTGAAGGGAATCGGTTTCCTGAAAGGGGACGGGAAGGTGGTTCAACCCGCAGTACCGATCACCAATGATCCGGCCGCCGTGGACGCCATTGCCCGCAGGATCATCGAACTTCAGTTGGAGGGAAAGAAGGTCGATCTTTCCACGCTGAAGGTTGCTGAGAAAGTCGAGGAGGTGCCCGCCGCACAGGTGGACGCCGGACTGGATGCCTTCGCCGCCGCTGCAGTGGTTGCAGGCTAACCGTTAGACGCTGACCACCATTGGGGGAATGGACTGGTGCCTGTATAGGTACTGGTTCATTCCCCCGAATTGTTTTCTTTTTTACCCGGTACTTTTTTCTTAGTTGACCGTATTCTTTTCGCCGTCCACTTTATATGGAGGTATAGATACATGATCAGATTTGTTATCGTGGTCTGCGCCATTGCTATAGTATGTATGTATCCTATTTTGTTATGGATTGGTGTCGGCGCAGCAGCTACATGCTTTCTGACTAAATACAGGATTGTAAAGGCAGGCGGGGAGGAGGATATTAGGAACCGGCCCTCGAAAAACTCCAGGGGATTCAAGACCTACCAAGAGGTACAGGCCGAAAACATACGCAGGTGCGTCAAACCAGATTATGACCCAAATGCACCCGAAAATGTAGCGCGCAATAAATCCATCAACGACCTAGTAGAAGCCAACAGAAAGAAGGCTGAACAGGAGATGAAGGAAGCAATAGAGAAAGAAAAGGTTTACCGCGAAGAAAAGACTGTAGAGCAAATGATGAGTGAACCTGGAACAAAGTAGTAATAGTGTAGTATATGTACTATATTCTATGAACAAACCGCATTCTTTTATATCATTTTACCTAATCTTGCGAGCAAAACCTTGAAAAAGGGGTCAAATATGCAGAAAATAGGTCTTTTTTGTGCCTTTTTCATCATCTTGGGACTGATATACAATACAACAGTCGCAGTCCTATTCTGGTTCACAGTCGTACAGATACCATCGATATTCTGGTTCTGGTACGGTATGAGTGCTATAGGTTATGTGGTGTTCGCATATATCTATAGTATTATATACATCTACCGATTTCTTTTTCGCCGCGGAAAGGAGAATCTGACATGTCCGACTTAACAGGAACTCTCATAGGAGCTTTCATAGGGGCTATAATTGCAATAGCCATCATATACATATGGATCAGACTGGAGAAGAAATACTTCTCAAAGAAGGTCAAAAAGTTTGATGACCTGTGGGAGGAAGTACAGAAGGAACTGGATCGTCCTCTACCCATAGAAGTAACGCTGGGGGAGTAGGCAAACCCCCGTGTTTTTTAGCACTTCGTATACTTTGTCACATCTATACTAAATATAAATATATCTAACTCAATTATAATGCCATAAAAAGTGCTCTTTTTCCCCTATAGGAGTATACAATGAAGAAACTTATATCAGACGATACCAGGTCATTATTCATGTCCGTATACGCCAAGAATTCCAAAGTGAACACTGTAGGTAAGATTTGTTTGTTCCCTATCATGTTGGGTGCGACTGTAGTCTTTGGCCTGTTGGACTTCTTATTCACCAAGGAGAAGTGATTGTCGATCTGGGAGTATCGATCGATCGTTGATCCTGTGTGTATTGTGCATCGATCATGTGTGTAGGTTGTGGTATGTAAGTAGTTGGTATAGTGTATGATTATACTACTATCTATCGATCGACGGATAAAATGTGTATCGATCCGGTCAAAATCGATGTCGATAGTGTGATCGATCGGCACCCCTCTAATCCATGATGACCATAGTAGTAGTATAAATACTATAGTATAAATACACACAGTAGAGAAGAAAGATAGGAAAATACACACAGTAGAGAATAAAAAAGGACAACATAGAAAAAATACACACAGTA
>Ga0265293_10007672_pt1 | contig 16457 bp, 12 predicted proteins | sample Munlanlewell138R_FD_192505 | JGI IMG/M metagenome (GOLD analysis project Ga0265293, IMG submission 192505) | Leachate microbial communities from a municipal landfill in Southern Ontario, Canada - Leachate well 138R | ecosystem: Engineered > Solid waste > Landfill > Unclassified | place: Canada...
TGAAATTATCAACTCAATCAATCCTGATGGTACTTTGAACGACTTTGCTAAGAATTTTTCAGGAATGGAGAGATTCGAAGCCAGAAAAAATATTTTAGAAGCTTTGAAAAGCTCAGAATTGATTGAGAAAATCGAAGATTATACACATAATGTCGGTTTTTCACAACGCGGCGGTGAGCCTGTTGAGCCTTATCTCAGTGACCAATGGTTTGTAAAAATGGAACCTTTGACCAAGAAAGCTTTAGAAGCAGTGCAGGATGGTAAGATTAATTTTCATCCAAACCATTGGGTCAAAACATACGAGCATTGGCTTTCGAATATAAGAGACTGGTGTATTTCACGTCAATTATGGTGGGGACACAGAATACCGGTTTATTATGCTGAGGACGGCAGATATACCGCAGCACGTACGGAAGAAGAAGCCCGCATAAAACTTTCGCTGAAAGACAACGACATACTTAGGCGAGATGAAGATGTTCTGGATACTTGGTTCTCTTCTTGGTTATGGCCTCTGACTACAATGGGTTGGCTATCTGATGGTCAAACTGAAGATACTGATATTCTAAGAAAATTCTTGCCTACTGATATGTTGGTTACTGCACCAGACATAATCTTCTTCTGGGTGGCAAGGATGATAATGGCAACACTGTATTTCAAAGAGACAATACCTTTCAAGGATGTATATTTTACCAGTTTGATTCGTGACGGAATAGGAAGAAAATTGTCAAAGTCCTTAGGTAATTCACCTGACCCACTCAATGTCATAGCGAAATATGGTGCCGATGCAGTAAGATTTACTATGGTTTATCTCTCCCCTCTCGGTCAGGATGTGCGTATGGATGTCAATATCGAAACGCAAGATATACCATCTATGGAGATTGGTAGAAACTTCTGTAATAAAATTTGGAACGCAGGTAGATTTTTGATTATGAAGTCAGAGCAGATTAAGTCTGATTCCGGTGGACTCTCTACTACGCAACAGCTCAGTAAAGATGAGTTATCATTGGCTGACAGATGGATTTTGTCCCGATTGAATACGGTTATCAAAGAGGTGGATAATTCTTTAGACAACTTCAAAGTTAATGATTATTCAAAGATTTTATACGATTTTATATGGAGTGATTTCTGTGATTGGTATGTAGAGATTGTTAAAATTCAAGCCAATAATGGTATCAATGATGAGTATAAATTGCGTTTGATGAACACTTCAATAGAGATTTATCGCACAATACTAAAGCTGATACATCCTATTATGCCGTTTATAACTGAAGATATTTACGCAATTCTCAACAATTCTTCTGAGAGTCTTACTGTTTCAGCATCACCCCTATGTGAAGATACAATGATAAATCCGAAAATTGAGACAGATTTTACATTGTTACAGAATATTATTGAAGAAATTAGGAAGTTGAGAGCTTCGTCCAATATTCCTCCTTCAAAGAAAATCCCTTTGAAGTTGAATTGTAAGAATGAAGATGCCGTTTCTTTCCTGAAATCACAGATAAATATTATTGAGACGATTGCCAAATGTACTGAATCAGAAATCGGTATTGATATTGAGAAGCCCGAACCGGCACTCAGCTCAGTTGTCAGAGAGAATGAGATATACCTTGCCATTGGCAGCTTGATTGATGTGGACGCAGAGAAGGAAAGATTAAATAAGGAAATCGAAAGACTGAAAAATTTAATCAGCGGCTCGGAAAAGAAACTTGCTAATGAAAAATTTGTAGCTAATGCTGCTCCACAAATTGTTCAGAATGAAAGAAGCAAACTTTCCGATTTACAAAACTCTCTCGAAGTTGTTAAAACCAATTTGGAAAGCTTAGGTTAGTGCTTATTCTTATGAATTATTATTTTTTGAAGATATTCCGGCTGAATTAAGCCGGATATTTTCCCTTACTTAACATATAATATTTTTGTTAAATATTTACTGACATAACCTTATCTGTTGAACTGAATATCAAATTATGAAATTATATACCTTAGAGAAGGAATCTCTGAATTCGAAAGCCCGTGCAGGATATTTAAACACTGAGCATGGGATAATACCTACTCCGGTATTTATGCCCGTAGGTACAGCCGGTACAGTCAAAGCTATACTACAACGTGACTTGAAAGAGCTCGAAGCGAAAATAATTCTGGGCAATACATATCACCTTTACTTGCGTCCGGGAAGTGAAGTCATTAATCATTTCGGTGGTTTGCATAAATTTATAAATTGGGATGGTGCTATTCTCACAGATAGTGGCGGGTATCAAATATTTTCATTACAAGATATGAGAAAGTTGACTAAAGAAGGTGCTGAATTTAAGTCACATATTGACGGTTCACGACATTTCTTTTCACCCGAAAGTGTTGTTGATATACAGAGGAACTTAGGCTCAGACATAATCATGGTATTGGATGAATGTGTACCTTATCCGTCCGATGAGAAATATACCGCAAATTCAATGTCCTTATCGTTTAATTGGGCAAAAAGGTCGAAAGAGCATTTTGACAATAGTGAACCACTTTACGGTTTCAAACAATTTCAGTTTGGTATTGCTCAGGGTGGTATGTTTCCTTCATTAAGAAAATCATATATCGAGCAAATGCTCGAAATCAATTTTGATGGAAATGCTATCGGTGGATTATCGGTTGGTGAACCGGCTGAAATGATGTATGATTTAACAGACTTGTCCACTGATTTGTTACCGAAGGATAAACCAAGATATCTGATGGGTGTAGGTACTCCTGAAAATCTCCTTGAATGTATCGAACGTGGTATAGATATGTTCGATTGTGTCCTGCCTACGAGAAATGCCAGAAACGGACAACTTTTTACATATAATGGAAAAATCAATCTGAAAAACCTGAAGCATAAACTATCCGAGGAAGTAATTGACGACAATCTTAATTGTTATGCAAGTAATAACTTTTCGTTAGGGTATCTCAGGCATCTGTTCATTTCGAACGAAATACTTGCTCTACAGCTTGCTACAATGCACAACATTGCATTTTATATTGATCTTGTCAAAAATGCAAGAAAGCAGATTGTTGAGGGTAATTTCGAAGCTTGGAAAAAAGATACTTTGGATAAAATGAGCTTAAGTGACTAAAGTTTGCTATATATCAGTATCTTTAACAATAGGTCTCAACTATAATTTCTCCTCCAATGCGGGTATGAAGTCTTATCTATTGAAAAAAAAATCAAGTTATAAATGCTGATAAATCATTTCTTACTACAAACTTTTCATCAGAAATTTCAGTAAACTTTTGACTGAAAATTAAGATTTAAATATTTTTCCATTTGACAAAAATTTATTTATGTTAAGTCAGAATTTCAGCATAGTAATTATTCCAAAATTGAACGGTTAGAACTCCGTTAATTTGAGATTCTCAGATTAAAATCCCTTAAAATGTATAAGCTGTTTCTTATATTTATCTTAATTATATTTGCATCAGTATCAGTTCAGTCACAGGAAATTCTATAGAAGACTGATAGGGATTATAATTGGAGGGATAGTCGAATATATGTAGGATTTTCCGGCAGTCCTTATATCAAGCTCTCAAACGAATCCTCTGTAGGGATTTCGCATTTCTTAATTTTTCATATAAAATTAAGAATGATGCTTATTCAATTTACATCTGTAAATCGGGATAAAATCGTTATGGTATCACATCTTATTTGAATATAAATCAAAACTCCCCATCAAATTATGTTATATTCTCTTACGATTGTTTTTTTTTAATAATTTCATTATATCATTTGATATTAGCTGTCGCAGAATTTAAACATTTGAACGAACACAAATTAACAATAAAAACCATAGTTATCGTCAAGAAACAAATAGATTAATTGATTTCTAAAAACAATTTTAATGACAATAAAAAGGTAATTACAACAATGGCAGTATTCAAACCATTCAAGGCGTGGCGACCTGAAGCAAACAAGGCAGCATTAGTAGCCTCCAAACCCTACGACGTATTAAATTCAGATGAAGCAAGAATTGAAGCAGGAACTAATGCAATTTCTTTCCTCCATGTCGGCAAACCAGAAATAGACTTAGATCCGTCACTTGATATACACGACGCGAAAGTATATCAAAAAGGCAAAGAAAATCTCATGAATCTGATTGACAGCGGAATATTAAAAGAAGATCCGGACAGATACTTTTATATATATGCACAGACTATGAACGGTAGAACTCAATACGGTTTAGTCGGATGTGCAGCAGTTGAAGATTACTGGAACGATATTATAAAGAAACACGAAAAAACCCGTGCCGATAAGGAAGAAGACCGCAGTAATCACGTGAGGGTTACCAATGCACATACCGGACCAATATTTTTGACTTACCCCGACGACGAAGTTGTAAACAGTGAAGTTGACAGAATCACTCAATCTGAACCTGAAATTGATTTTGTTGCAGCTGATGGTATTCGTCATCAATGTTGGGTTATAAAGGAACAAAATATAATTCGGACTATCGAGAAATCATTGTCAGAAGTTCCTAATTTTTATGTCGCTGACGGACATCACAGATCAGCAGCCGCAGCAATAGTAGGAAGAGAAAGACAACTAGCAAATCCAAGTCATAAAGGCGACGAAGAATATAATTACTTCCTCGCTGTGCTTTTCCCGGCAAGTCATTTGTACATCATGGATTACAACAGACTTGTAAAAGACTTAAATGGTAATAGCGAGCCTGAATTTTTTGAAAAATTGTCAAAGTATTACTCAGTCGAAAGAGTTAATTCTCAACACAAACCAACACAAAAAGGCGAAATCGGACTTTACATCAATAAATCTTGGTATAAGTTGAATCTTCATCCGGAGTTTGCAAATAATCCGGACCCCGTAGAATCATTAGATGTAGCTATCTTGCAAAAATATATCTTAGACGGTATATTGGGTATCGAAGACCCGAGACGTTCCACAAGAGTTGATTTCGTTGGCGGTATCAGGGGGCTCGGTGAGCTGGAAAAAAGAGTTGATTCCGGAGAAATGGTCCTCGCATTTTCCATGTTTCCGACTTCAATACAAGAATTAATTGACATAGCTGATGCCGGTCAAATTATGCCTCCAAAGTCAACTTGGTTTGAACCTAAGCTTCGTGATGGTATGTTTGTTCACTTTTTAGATTAATTTTCCATAAGAAAATTGACAAAATCAATAAAAATAAAATCCGATTATTAATAAATTAATCGGATTTTATTTTTTATTAAAAACTACTGATTTGTAGGCGTACTAAGCAGCATAAAAATCTTTATATTGCAATTGGTATAATTTTGCATAAAATCCCTGCTTATCCAAAAGCTCGTCATGAGTACCGATTTCTCTGACTTCACCTTTTTGCAGCACAATAATTTTATCTGCTCTTTGGATAGTAGAAAGTCTATGAGCAATTACAATAGAAGTTCTGTTTTCTAATAATACAGCAAGAGATTTCTCTATTAGTTTTTCGGTTTCTGTATCTATACTTGATGTAGCTTCATCGAGAATCAACAAATCAGGATTGGCAGCATAAGCTCTGCAGAATGATATAAGCTGTACCTGACCTGCAGAAAGCGTCTGTCCTCTTTCAGATACTTCAGTTGAGAATTTGTCTGGTAGATTTTCGATGAAATTCAAGGCACCGAGTGCATCTGCCGCTTTTCTGATTTTTTCACTTGTAATACTTTCATTTCCAAGTGAAATATTCTCCGAAACAGTTCTTGAAAACAGAAAAACGTCTTGCATAACAAGTGCAATTTTATCTCTGAGCGAAGATTGTTTAATACTTTTAAGTTCCTTGCCGTCAAGCAGTATTCTTCCTTTTTGGTAATCATAGAATCTACATAGCAGATTAATTAGTGAAGTTTTGCCGAAACCGGTAGCACCAACAATAGCTACAGTTTCACCTTTTTTAATCTCAAAATTCACATCTTTTAAAACCATCTTAGACCCATCGTACGAAAAAGATACATTCTCAAAAACGATTGAATCCTTGATAGTGTCAATTGATACTGCATCCGGATTGTCATGAAGGAAATCTTCAGTATCCAAGAGTGCAAAAATTCTCTCCCCTGATGCCATAGCACTCTGCAAAGTTGTATATTTTTCACTTAAATCTCTTACCGGTCTGAAAAACATTTCAGAATACTGTATGAAAGCTATCAGAATACCTACCGACATCACACCCGACAAAATATTACCACCGGCATACCAGAGAATCAATCCGAGAGCAATGGCACTAATCATTTCTACAGCCGGATAAAATATTGCATAGTAAAAGATGGTTCTGATATTCAGCTCTCTGGTGCGTAAATTAATTTCATCAAATTCCTTCGTTAATCTTTTTTCCTGATTAAAGAGTTTAACAGTATTGATACCAGAGATAAATTCATTGAGAAAAGAATTCATCTTCGAAACCTCGTTTCTCAAATCACGAAACAGAACTCTTACTCTTTTTCTAAAGAATGTGGTTGCAATCATTAGCAAGGGTAACACAGCAAGTGTAATTAAAGCTAATTCTGTATTTGTATAGAACATAAATCCCATTATCCAGAATATTAGCATAATATCAGCAAGCATCATCACCAAGCCTGATGAAAACAGCTGATTAAGTACTTCCACATCGTTGGTAACGCGTGTCACCAATCTGCCTACGGGATTTTTGTCATAATATGATAGTGATAACTTTTGAATATGCTCGAATAGTTTATTTCTAATATCATTCAATACATTTTGCCCAACCCATTGCATGATGTAAGTCATGCCTACTCGCATAGCACCCGTTACTACAAGAAGAGCAAATATGAAAACTACCATTTTTAATAAGCCGTAGCTGTCTCCGTTAGAGATATAGTCATCAATTGCAACCTTATTTAGATATGGCCTCAGTGGTCCTAATGCTGCTACAAAAATTGTAAAGGAAATAGCTATAAATACATACTTAACATAGGGTTTCAGGAACACTAAAAGTCTTTTAATCAATTTATAATCTATAGATTTATATTCCGAGCCGAATGCATCGCCGCGCATAATTTTCCGAGATACTAATAAAAATTTTTGTATATGACGAATCAGTAATGGCGTTCATATAAAATAACAGAAAATGATAAAAAATTACATTTATCCGAAAAAGGTTTATTATTTTTGTTTTTGTATTATTTGATAATTTGAAATAATTAATGAAAAAGTACCATCCCAATAATCCTTCGATTGAGGTACCCTCGATTGACGTGGACAAGGCAAGACCAAATTGTGCTGTAGTTGGCGTTTACGGTCATCCTAATGCTTCTATTTTGACCTACTATGCACTGCATGCTCTTCAGCATAGAGGGCAGGAAGCAAGCGGAATTACATCAATTTTTTATTGTGAAGAGAAAAAACGTAAGAAGTTTGCATATAAAAGAGGAGCCGGATTGGTGCTTGATGTATTTTCAGAAGCCGGATTGTTGACCGATGTATTGAAAGGCGACATGGCTGTAGGTCATAACAGGTATTCCACAACCGGTTCGTCATCATCAGCAAACATCCAGCCTTTTAATATGATTTACAGTTCAGGCATATTGAGTCTTGCACATAACGGAAATTTAACCAATACAAAAACCCTCCGTAAGCAACTCATAGATGAAGGTTCAATATTTCAGACTACAACAGATTCTGAGTTATTCCTGCATTTGATTGCAAAGAGAAAGGAAAAAACAGAAATTGATAAAATTTGCTCTGCCTTACGAATGACAAAAGGTGCCTACTCTCTTGTAATACTGACTGACGACAAATTAATTGCAGCACGAGATCCTCATGGTGTAAGACCTTTGAGTATCGGCAGAATTAAAACAGACGATGGCTACGCATATATTGTCGCTTCGGAATCAGCAGCTTTTGATATCATTAGCGCCGAGTACGTACGCTCGGTTCAGCATAATGAAATTGTTGTTATTGATGAGGAAACCAAAAAAACAGGTAAGATTAAGAGTTATAAAATCGTTGAAAATACACCGGAAGCTCGACATTGCATTTTCGAATATATTTATTTCAGCAGACCGGATTCAAAAATATTTGGTCATTCTGTTGATAAAGTGAGAAGGAAATTAGGTAAAAATCTCGCTCAGGAAAGTCCCGTAGTTGATTCTGAGGATAAAATACGTGCGATACCCGTACCTGACAGCGGTAATACAGCAACAATCGGGTTCGCCAGAGTCAATTCAGCTGTTTCAAGTCCGACCCTGTTTGAATTAGGACTTATAAGAAGCCATTATGTCGGAAGAACATTCATCGCTCCCGGGCAAAACAACCGTGAATTCAAGGTAAAAGCAAAATTTAATACTGTTAAAGGTATTATTGAAAACAGGCCTGTTGTACTTGTTGATGATTCAATAGTAAGAGGAACGACATCTAAAGCCCTGGTTAAACTGGTCAGAGAAGCCAATCCCAAAAATCTCCACATGAGAATTACATCACCTCCGATAAAATTTCCCTGCTATTACGGTATGGATTTCCCGAGTGAAGAAGAGTTAATAGCAAATTATTACAAATCGGAAGATGAAATTGGTAAAGCAATCGGTGTTGATTCACTGCATTATTTATCAACAGAAAAGCTCATGGAGTCTGTTCCGAAGGATCCCGGAATAGGCTATTGCACGGCATGCTTTACCGGCGATTACCCTATTGAAGTTGAAAGTCCATCAATAGAGGTCAGAACAAATGATTGACACCGGGAAAACCGAAGTTCAATCTTCTCGAAGTAAAGGAAGTGACAATGAAGGTATTGCCATTGAGTATTTAATTAACAAAGGATATGAAATAATTAAAAGGAATTTCAAATTCGGCAGGACAGGTGAAATAGATATAATCGCCAAAATAAATGACGTATTGGTGTTTGTCGAAGTGAAATCACGAAAATCGTATGAGTTCGGTAGTCCATTAGAATCAGTTCCCCCAAGTAAAAGAAAATCAATTTATCACGCAGCTCAGGGATATTTATATATCAATAAAATTATTAATTCAGAATGTAGATTTGATTTCATTGGCATAGACCTTCGCTCATCAAAACCACAAATAAGCCATATTGAAAATGCTTTTTAATTTGAGTTATTCTAAAATATTTTTTAAATATATCCTTTTATAACAACTTGTAAAGACACGATTTGATATTTATAGAAAATAATACTGTTAAATTTTAAAATCAAGGAATTTTCATGAGTGTTTTGGTTAACAAAAAGACTAAGCTGGTTGTACAAGGTATCACCGGTACAGAAGGTACTTTTCACACGATGCAGATGATTGATTACGGAACAAAAGTCGTTGCTGGTGTAACTCCCGGCAAAGGTGGTCAAGTATATGAAGGTAAAGGCATTAATCTTTTCAAATTTCCAGTTCCGATTTACAATACTGTATCGGAAGCTGTTAAAGATACCGGTGCTGACACAAGTGTAATATTTGTTCCACCACCTTATGCTGCAGATGCGATCTTAGAAGCTATCTCTGCCGGCATAAAAGTAATAATCTGTATTACTGAGGGAATTCCTGTAAATGACATGATTTATGTTAAAGAAGCTTTGAAGAATTCAGACTCCGTATTGATAGGACCAAATTGTCCGGGCGTAATTACTCCCGGAGAAGCGAAGATAGGTATCATGCCCGGCTTCATTCATAAGAAAGGACATGTAGGTGTTATTTCACGAAGTGGAACTCTGACTTATGAAGCAGTAAAACAATTGACTGACCTCGGCTTAGGACAATCTACCTGTATTGGTATCGGCGGTGATCCTATAATCGGTACTCAACACATTGATGCCATCAAATTCTTCAATGATGATCCTGACACACATGCTATTGTAATGATTGGCGAGATTGGCGGCAATGCAGAAGAAGAAGCAGCCGAATACATCAAAGCTTATGTTAAAAAACCGGTAATTTCATTTATCGCCGGACGTACAGCTCCTCCGGGTAGAAGAATGGGTCATGCCGGTGCGATTATTTCAGGTGGCAAAGGTTCTGCTAATGATAAGATTGCGGCTTTGAAGTCAGCCGGTATTTATGTTGTCGAAACACCGGCACGTATCGGTTTGACTGTCCTTGAAGCTTTAGACGGTAAAATGCCGGCTGCTCCTAAGAAAAGAGGCAGAAAGAAAAAATCTGAAACAATCGCCCCTTCCACACCTAAGAAAAGAGGTAGAAAGAAAAAATCTGAAACAATCGCCGCAACTACCATTACTGAAACAAAAGTGACCGATAACACTGTTGTTATAGAATCCGGTACTCCTGATACTACTCCGGTAGTAAAAAGAAAACGCGGAAGACCCAGAAAATTTTGATTTCATTTAATTTATTTGTTAATGTATTTATTTTATTGATTAAAGGACAAAATGAGCAACAAAACTTTGGCAATTATCAAACCTGATGCAGTTGCAAACAATGCAATAGGAGGTATAGTTGAAAAGATACAATCAGCAGGATTCAAAGTACTTGGTCTTAAGCTGACAAGAATTTCACCGGAAGTAGCAGGTGAATTTTATGCCATACATCGTGAAAGACCTTTTTATGGTGAGCTTATTAATTATATGACAAGTGGAGCTATTGTTCCGATTGCACTCGAAAAAGATAATGCTGTCGAAGAGTTCAGAAAATTGATTGGTGCAACTGATCCGAAGAAAGCTGAACCCGGCACTATTCGCGCAATTTTTGGTACTGGAATTGAAGCTAATGCAATACACGGCTCTGATTCTGACGAAAATGCAGCTCGTGAAACAGGTTTCTTTTTCAGTGAAAGTGAACTGGTAGCCATAAATTCATAAATGTCAGTTAAGTCATTGCGGTTTAATTTTATCTTAAAATGCCGTGAAAATAATTTTACAGAGAATATTGCATGAGATATTGCTCTATTGTTCAAGTGAAATATTGAGTTCACGGCATTTTTTTATCTAAATATGAGTTTCATCAATGGTTGAAAAATTTAAAACATTGTCGTCCGATACCCTGTATAAAAATCCTTATTGGGAGTATAAGTACGATAAATATAATATGCCGTCAGGTAGAGCAGGTGAATATTTTTATGTAGAAACACCGGGCTCTGTTATGGTCATTCCCTTATTGGATAACGGTAGGATAATTTTAGTTAAACAGTATCGCTATCTAAATAAAAGATTCAGCTTTGAGTTCCCCGGAGGAGGAATAAAGACGACTGACGGAGAATTAGTGAGCGCCAAGAATGAATTATTGGAAGAAAGCGGATATATGTCGGACTCTCTGACAAAAATTGGAATTTTTAATCCTTTCAATGGTGTAACAAATGAAATCTGTAACGTCTATATAGCAGATAATTTAAAATTTGCCGAATCAGTTCCCGATGAATCTGAAGAATTTGATACAATTTCTTATTCAATCAAAGAAATTGACAATATGATTGCAACAAATAAGATTTGGGACGGAATGACATTATCGGCATGGTCTTTATTCAGATTTTCAAATTATAAGGAGAAATATTTATGTCCTTGAAAAATGTTGTTATAGTTTTATTTTCAACTTTCCTTATCTATGGAATGTCACATGCCCAAGAAGCTGTCAGTGGCATGGATAATAATCAGGAAACGCCTCTGTATAGAATCTCAAGTAGGTTTCCGGTGAATGTTTCAAAAAAATACATATTCACAGAACATACAAAGATTAAAAGAAAGTTTAGCAATGGTAAAACACAGGATTTCAGCAGGGAGTTGACATATCATTTCTCGCTTAGAGCTCCGGACCCGCTAAGCAAAGATGGTTTCCAGAATGTCGAAGTATCAGTAGATTCAATTGAATATAAGTTTACTGATGCTGATACGACTATTTATTTTAATGACCAACGCGATGATTTACGTCCACCTAAACTCGAGGATTATCAAATAAAGGTCGTTCCACTCGGATTGAATTTCAGCTATACTTTATCACCCTATTATAATGTTGCAAAAGTCGGTGGTGACATGCTGATTCAGAAGAGAGATTATGTTAGTAATCCAAAAACAGCACCAAGTGATGAGTTGCACAAGTCAACATGGGTAAATGGACTCCAAGATGAGTCACTCATGAATTACTTTGATGTGGTTAAAGGTTTCCCACCCATGAATAAAGTTGGAATTGACTCAACTTGGTCCAAGGCTATTCCCGTTGAAATAGAAGGTTCAAGATTTATAGACAGTGTAACCTTTAAGCTGGATAAATTCAATATCAAACAATTTAGTATTTCAGGGAATTCCGAAAAGATGTCCTTGCAACATGGATTAGTCAGAATTTTCGGATTATCGCAATTGATTGATTTTGAGAATGTTACCGGAAAAAGTCAATATACTGTCAAAATGCATCCAAAAGGTACTGTTGATGAATTTACGGCAAATTACCAATTAGAAATGACTTATCAGGTAGCAAATGATTATATCCAGCAGGAGATTGAGTGTAACAGAAAATGGTATCTTGAAAAATTATATAATTGGTAAATTTTCAGATGTCAAGACCTAAACCCGAAAATGCGTTCACTTTTTCTGACAAGATACTCGATTTTACATCTTTAATCATAATTGCAGTAAATATCATTTTTACAGCTTATCATTATTCCGGATTACCTGAGATAATACCTACTCATTTCGATTTGAAGGGTAATCCGGACGGCTATAACAATAAGATAACGGTATGGCTTTTACCGGTGATAAGCCTCGTTATGTATATCGGCTTGGTTTACCTGAATAAAATTCCACATCATTTTAATTATCTTGTTAAGATAAGCTCGGAGAATGCCCAAGTGCAGTACAAACTGGCACAGTCCTTGGTTCGGCAGCTTAATTTAATAATATGTTTAACATTTCTTATAATCAATTACTATTCGATTGAATCTGCAAATAACAATGTTTCGGGTGATTTTGCGTTAATGTTAATATATTTGCCGATTACTTTATTTTTTGTTTTAGTTAGGTATTTGTATGTATCTTCGAAAAAGAGATAATAATTTATATTATACTTCGCGTTTAATCAATAATTCTATGCTGAACCATGATTATTCCCAATCAGAGTATTAAAAGTGACTATTGATATTACTTTTTGAAAGAAAGCTGATGACTTTCGACAGTAAAAAATCAAATATGATTTAGTTTGAATATTTAAGTATAAAGAGCAAGTCAATATATTGCTGAATGTCAGATGAAAGCGTGATGAATTATAAGAAATTTTAAGAAAATGTTTATAAAGTGCTAATTTTTCTCATTATTTTGAAAATATGTCATAATATAAATTTAAATTTTCGTTTATAGTAAGATTAAAAGTAGATAATATCTGAAAGATTAACAGGCGTTGACAATGAATTTGAGTGAAATAACGGATCCGGTATTAGGTCATTTGGAGAAATTCAATACCTATTTCAAAGCTATGCTTCAAACAAAAGTATCGCTTCTTAACTTGATATTAAAATATGTTACATCTAAGAAAGGAAAACAACTCCGACCGGTCTTGGTATTTCTTTCTGCACAGGCATCCGGAGGAGTGACACAGCGTTCATACATAGCAGCAGCTCTGGTAGAATTGCTGCATACTGCCACATTGATACACGATGATGTAGTAGATGAAGCTTCCGAACGACGAGGACTTGCTTCAATAAATGCTAAATGGAATAATAAAATTGCTGTGCTTGTCGGTGACTATTTATTATCAAAGGGACTTATTACAGCCATTGATGCCGGCGAATTTGATTTCCTGAGCGTAACATCTAAAGCAGTAAAACGAATGAGCGAAGGTGAATTATTATCAATAGATAAATCACGTAGCATAAGTGTTGACGAAGAAACTTACTTTAAAATTATTTCGGATAAAACTGCTTCCTTACTTTCAACTTGCTGCGAAATTGGTGCTATGAGTTCCTCCAACAACGAATTGTATCGCGAAGCGATGCGAGAATACGGTGAATCAATTGGAATAGCATTCCAAATTCGCGATGATATTTTTGATTACACTTCACGCAGCTCGCTCATAGGTAAGCCTGTCGGTAATGATATTAAGGAAAAGAAGATTACCCTTCCGCTGATATATGCTTTGAATAATTCCAATGAAAAAGAAAAATCTTCAATTGTTAAGCTGATTAAAAGAGGAAAACTCAAGAAAGCAGAGATTGCTTCGATTATTGAATTTGTCAATGTAAAAAAAGGCATTGAATATTCGGAAGAATCTGCAAAGATGTATATCGAGAAAGCTAAATCTTCACTCGGTGTATTTCCTGAAAGCCCTGCAAAAGAATCATTATTAAGATTTACAGAGTTTGTGTTAACTCGGGACAATTAACCGATGCAGGACATCTCCCCTTTATTTGCTATTGAAGCAGAACAGTTGATGCTTGCAGGTATGACTGACGAAGCTGTTGAATTATGCCGTGAAGGTCTCGCTGTATTTCCTGTTTATCCGGCTGCCGTGAATGTCCTAATCAGCTCGTTGATAGCCTCCGGTAAACCGGATGAAGCCAATGAGTCCCTTGATTATTATAAAGATAACCTTCCTGCTTCTTTATTCCTGATTATAAAAAAAAGGCTGTCCGAACAAAATCTCAATATTGATAGTGGCATACACATTTCTAAGAATGAATTCCCTGATTATACTGATGAGAGAATTGTAGAAGAGTCGCCATGTATTGATGAAGCTCATTTTGATTTGAAGAATTTGAAAGCAAGCAACTTGAATATTATTCACGGACTCGAAAGATTTACACCAAGTTATGGTTCAGCTTTGTTTTCACCATTCAATAGTAATTTCAAAGATAAAACTCTGAAAGTATTAAAAAAGCAATCTGATTTTAGCATGATAATACAAAGCTTGTCCAAATCTTCACAAATTAAACCCGAATCCCATCAAGACCAAAATAAAGGTAAGTCAAAGAAAAGTGTACTTGTTACAGAAACCATAGCAGAAATATTATTTAAACAAGGTGCTTACAAAGAGGCTGAATCAGCATATAAAGAATTAGCCCAAAGATTCCCCGATAGAGCCGTTTACTTTCATGAAAAAGCAATTGAAAGTGCTGAATCGGAGAAATTATCAACTCAATAATACTCTGTAAACATTGCCGTTAATCTTGTCTGACATAATCTCGAATACTCCTTCATTAGCCTCAACCAATAAATTCAATGTAATAAGCCCGATTCTCATTTTACTCGGATCCTTGAATTTCAAGGTCTTCTTATTTAACAATTCTTCAAAATCCGGTCCATTGTCACTGACAACGATAATAGGCTTACTTACGATGTCTTCAATTCTAATATAAACCTCGGCACCGTCATCTAATTCTTTAGCATTCTCGATACAGCTCATGATTAGGATTTCGAGGATTTTTGTATATAAGTAACTGTCGTATTCGGCAATACCAGGTCTTACTCGAAACTCGGTCGTAAGCTTAACATTATAAAATTTTGCAATATCTGTAAATTGATTTATAATTGATTCAGCATATTGTCTGAGATTAAATGTCTGATAAACCGGTTTATACCCCTTAGCAATATCAATAAAACTTCTGATAACATCATTTATGTAATTATAATGAAATTTCACGTTTTTCCACGCTTCCATCTTGTACTCATGATCCAAGTTATCGTGTAAGAGTTTATTAAATCTTTTTAGAACTTTATCTTGTTCATCCAAGATTTTGTTAATACCTCCTTCAATAGTATATACAGTTGTTTTGAGAGCTTCTTTTTCTGCATAATCCTTCAAACTTTCAAGTCTCTTAATTTTGCGTAAATCTTGAATAAATGCAACCCTACCGACAGTTTTCTTTTTGCTTCTTATCTCGAAGGCATTTAGTTTTACCGGAATTTTTTCATTAGTAGTAGTACTAATAACAGAATCGGAATTATTAACAATTATGCCTGATTTGTCAGCTTCATTGAAGAATTCTTTGGGTAATAAATCCTCAATTTTTGTTAAGTTCGGTTTTCTGGCACCTGTCCATTTCATCATTCGCTTAAATGAATCATTTAATATTTGTACCCTGTTGTTATTATCAATGGCGATAATTCCATCTACCGAGCTTTCAACCAAGTCATTATAAAACTCGTGTGTATGGTGTAATTGGTCCTGTAATTTATTCAATTCTGTAATATCATGCAAAATTTCCATTACCAATGACACAGCACCATCTGTTGACGAATAAGGTACTGTTGTTGCTATCAAGTGCAACTTGTCACCTTCTGAAGAAAAAACAGTATGAGTTCCTGTATGCTCTTCACCGTCTTCGAATGTCAACATGGTCGGAGATGTTTGATAATCATTTTTACGTTTTGCCGGTTCGACATAAAATATACTATAAAAGCTGCTGAATGTATCTCTATATTTCTGATTTGCTCTTACAACTCTTAAATCCTTATCAACTATTGAGATGAAAACCGGAATACTCTCCAGTAATATATTGTAATCTTTCTGCCAACGATTTATGTCGTTATCATCTGAAATAAGTACTATTGCCTCCTTACTTTTTAGATAA
>Ga0265293_10007674_pt1 | contig 16449 bp, 12 predicted proteins | sample Munlanlewell138R_FD_192505 | JGI IMG/M metagenome (GOLD analysis project Ga0265293, IMG submission 192505) | Leachate microbial communities from a municipal landfill in Southern Ontario, Canada - Leachate well 138R | ecosystem: Engineered > Solid waste > Landfill > Unclassified | place: Canada...
GCTAGTCATCTGTCGCACAGCGCCAGATAACAAGCGGGAGGAGCAAGCAACCATTGCAAAACCTAAAGGTTTTCCAACGGCAGTTACTCACCCGCGCCCCCGTTGTATGAACAGAATCAACATTAAACCTATATTTAGATAAAATCTCATATTAATAAAATAATAAATGGAAAAAATAATGATTACTAAAGAACAAAAAGACTACATAATAAAACTTCTTCAAGATGGCAAAGAAATACCAGAAGAATTTAAGTATCAACTTTTTCCAACAACACAAAAAGAATATGAGCTTGCTTATGCTGGAAAAATAAGAAAAGAAGATCTTCTTGCAAACGAAGATGGAGTTCTTCCTGTTCCCCTGCAAATTGAAAAAGTTTTTAATGGTAGTGAGTATAAAGCTTTTGATGACGGCTGGAGAAACATGATTACCTTTGGAGATAATCTACAATTTTTAAAAACAATTTATGAAAATAAAGATCCTTTAATAAAAGATAAGGTTAAAGGGAAAGTAAAACTCATTTATATAGATCCACCGTTTGCAACGACTGATGATTTTCAAAATAAAGAAGGAGCAAAAGCTTATACAGATAAGAAAAAAGGTGCAGAGTTTGTAGAGTTTTTAAGAAAAAGACTTATTATGGCAAAAGAGATTTTAGCACCAGATGGATTAATATGTGTACATTTAGATCAAAAAATGAATCATTATATTAAAATTTTGTTAGATGAAATTTTTCTAAAAAATAGATTTCAAAATGAAATTATTTGGCATTATTCAACACTAGGAAGACCAAAAGATAAATTTGCAAAGAAACATGATAATATTTTAGTTTATGCAAAAAGTGATAATTCATTTTTTAACATCAATGAAGCAAAAGTTCCTTATTCCGAAGAATATATAAAAAGTCACTTTAAAGATACCGATGATAAAGGTAACCAGTGTCGAAAGAGATATGATGCAGGAAAATGGAGGACATACTATCCTGAAGAGGGAATGATTCCAAATGATGTTTGGGAAATTCCTTATGAAAACTCTATGTCAACAGATAGAACAGGATATCCAACACAAAAACCAGAACCTTTAATTGAAAGATTTGTAAAGGCATACACAAAAGAGAATGATATAGTTTTAGATTTTTTTGGTGGCTCTGGAACGACCATAGCAGTAGCTGAAAAACTTAATAGAAAATGGATCACTTGTGATCTTGGAAAATTATCATATTTTACAATGCAAAAAAGAATTTTACAAATTCAAAACTCAAAAAGCTTAGGTAATCCAAAAAAGAAGTATGGTGCAAAAGCAAAAAGCTTTATCACAGCAAGTCTTGGAAGTTACGATTTAGAGAAAACTTTTGAGCTAGAGAGAAAACAATATGTAGATTTTGTATCAGGACTTTTTAAAATAGAAGCAAAAAAATATAAAATTTCTGGTTTTGAACTTGAAGGAAAAAAAAATGATGCACCTGTCATAATTTTTGATTACAAGAAGCATAAAGACTCCTCTGTGGATGAAAACTACCTAAATAACATACATAAACACATTGGTAAAAAAGTGGGTTCAAGGGTATATATTGTAGCACCTATTAACTTTATAGATTTTGTAGATGATTTTATGGAAATAGATGATGTAAGATATTATTTCTTGAAAATTCCATATCACATCATCAATGAGCTTCACAAAAAACCTTTTGTAAAAATGAGACAACCTCAAAGCAAGTCGAGAGTTAATAATATTGAAGAAGTTGTCGGCTTTCATTTTAAAAGACCTCCAGAAGTTAAAGCAGAAATACAAAGAAATGAAAGTCAAGTAAAAATTGTTATTACAAGTTTTAAAACAGCAGAATTGCGGTCAGATAGGACAAAAGAAGAAAAATCTTTTGATAATTTTGAAACCTTATCTGCTGTGTTTATTGATAAAAATTACAATGGAAAATCTTTTGAGATGGATGAATCATTATTTGCTGACGACCTACTCCCTAAAAAACCTAAACAAGAAGAAGCTTTAATAGAATATTTAAAAGATCTAACAAAAACTGGTATTGAAATTCCTTTAAAAAGCAAAGAGATTGGTAAACAAGTAATGGTAGTGTTTACAGACATCTTTGGTAATGACTTTACTCAAACATTTACAATTTAACAGGATAAGATAATGCAAGATATTAAAATATATAAACAAAAAGATTTAGTATTAAAAGTCAATCAAAATTTTGATCCCATAAAATTGGATTTAGATTCTTGGGATCTATTTTTAGATAAGCTTTGTGGAGATAGAGAATATCAAAAAGAATCAATCAGGAACTCTGTTATTTACTTAGCAAGTGGCAGATATGAAAAGATTGAAGACTTAGTTGAAGAAAACTATCAAAACAATACAGAGCTTCAAGCAAAATATAATTCTTTACAAGATTATAAACAGCATCTACAATTACCAAACAAACTTTTTGCAAATATTGATTTAGCTACGGGTGCTGGTAAATCCTATATTATATATGGCATAGCTCAAATTATGTTTGGACTTGGACTTGTTGATAAAGTTTTAGTTCTGTGTCCATCTTTAACAATAGAATCTGGTCTTACTGAGAAATTTGAAAGCTTAAGTGGAAGTGCTGAGCTTAGAAATACAATTCCATCAGATGCACAATACAAAAATCCAAGAATTGTTGATGCCAACATAACAGTAAGAAGTGGAGATATATGTGTAGAAAATATTCATGCAGTATATTCCACAACTGGTTCATCAATAGAAGATAGTTTTAGAGGTCAAGGTGAAAGAACCTTAGTTTTGAATGATGAGTCTCATCATATTTTTAATAAAATTTCTGGTAATTCAGCAGAGGCAAAAGGCTTAAAAAGATGGAAAGAATTCTTATTAGATGGCGAATACAATTTTAAATATATTTTAGGATTTACAGGAACAGCATATCATGACAATGAATATTTCAATGATATTATTTATAGATATTCTTTAAGAGAGGCTATTGAAGAAAAAATTGTTAAAAATATTGAATATGTTCAAAAAGATGATAGCTCTGGAATAGATGAAAAATTTCAAAAAATATATCAGAATCATCAAGATAATGTAAGAAAATACGACAAGGTAAAGCCATTATCAATTTTGATTACAAAAGATATAAATAAAGCAAAAAATTTAAGATACGATTTAATAGACTTTTTAGAAAAACAAGAGAAAATACCAAAAGAAAAGGTTGAAGAACAAGTCTTAATAGTTACCTCTGATAAAGATCATAAAGCTAATTTACAAAAGTTAAAATCAGTAGATGAAAAAGATGATCCAATACAATGGATAATTTCTGTTTCAATGCTTACAGAGGGATGGGATGTAAAAAATGTTTTTCAAATTGTACCTTGGGAAGACAAAGCTTTCAATTCGAAACTTTTAATAGCTCAGGTTCTAGGAAGAGGTTTAAGAGTTCCAGAACTTTATCAAAATCCACAACCAAAAGTTATCGTATTCAATCACGATTCTTGGAGCAAGAATATCAAAGGACTTGTAGATGAAGTTTTAGAGATAGAAACCAGAATAAACTCACAAGTATTGAAAGAAGGAGAGAGATCAAAATATAATTTTGAAGTCTACAATATTGATTATGAGAAAATTCAAACAGAAATTCCTCATATACCAAAAGATGAAATGACTTTCAACTCTTTAATGAAAAATGGAATACCTCTTGAATCACAATCAACAGTTGTAAAAAAAGATACAGAATTTGAAGATGTATCTGATTTTAAAACTCGTAAGAAAGAATACACTATTCAGTATGAAACATATTCCATAGATCAAATTGTAGATAAAATTTATGATGAACTATCTGTTAGGTTTGATGAGGGTAAGATCTTAAATATTGATGTAGAAAAATACTCAAAAGACAATCTACCAAAAAGAGAAATCATTGAAGATATGATTTTAAAATCAATGGAAAAAGTTGGCATCAAAAAAGAGGATGGTTTAATTCTAAAGAATAGAACAAAAATCTTTCAGTCATTTGGAACACTATTGAGAAAAGCTTCAAAAACTGTTGTGATTGAAAAGAAAATGAATGATTTAATTATTGTTTCAACAAAAGACTTGGTAAATGAAAGTTCTGCAATTGGAAATTTCAGAAGAGACTACTCTGTCTTTTTTACAAACAACTGGAAGAACGAAATTATAAATGAAGATCAGCAAATAATCTTTGATCAAATACTAGAGGATGATAGTTTACCAAGAAAAGCAATTAAAGAACAAAATGAATTTCTATTTAAAACTCCTGTAAACCTTGTTTTTACAAATGCAAAACCTGAAAGAGATTTTGTCGAATATTTATGTAAAAAAGAAATTACTGAAAAAATTGAAAGCTGGATAAAATCAAGAGATAGAGGGTTTTATAGTATTGAGTATTCATGGAGAAAAGGTAATCATCAAAAAATAGGTAACTTTAATCCTGACTTCATTATTAAAACAAAAAAAGATAATCTTGAATATTTGATTATAGTGGAAATTAAATCTGATAAAGATGATTCTAATGAAAATAAGGCAAAATATAAATATGCGAAGGAGCATTTCGAAAAACTTAATCAAAAGCTGGAAGGCCAAAAAATAAAACAGAAATACATTTTTCATTTTTTAAGTCCGAATGGGTATTCAACTTTTTTTGATTATTTAAAAAACGAAACTTTGCTTGAAGGTCAATATAAATTTAGGTGTGAACTTGAAAATCTTTTGGAAGAATCATAATTCATACAACAAAACAGAGTAGCCAATAAATTACCTAGCGGCAATTTATTGGCTATCTTCGACCGTTACCCACCCACAATATCATCTGAAAATTTAAATACACCTATTTATGAAAGTAAATTGTTAAAATTGTGCAACATGAATTTGATTTGATAATAAAATACACAATTTTTTGATAAGATAGATGTTTTTATTCAGCCTATATGTGCTACAGTATTTACTATATGAATAGTTGTCCGCTTGCGTAAGTAGCGGGCAGCGGGGACACGGACTAAACATATGACTACTGACCAGATATTGATATTGACAATTCTTACCTTTACGGTGGGCAAGTTCCTATGGGGGCGTTGGCGCCATGACATGGTGGGTGCCACTGCGCTATTGGCGTGCGTGCTTGTTGGGCTAGTACCACCGCTTGAAGCCTTCGCTGGATTTGGTCATCCGGCTGTTATTACTGTTGCTTGTGTATTGGTTCTCAGTCGCGGTCTGCAGATTTCTGGCGTAGTTGATGCTCTGACACGCACCGTGATGCCAGTGCAAGCAGGCGTCACGCTTAGCATGGCTGCGCTGATAGGACTAGGAGCGGTGCTCTCAGGCTTCATGAACAACATCGGGGCGATGGCATTGTTGATGCCCGTAGCCATACAGATGGCAAAGCGATTGAACCTAACTCCCGGTCAAACACTAATGCCGCTAGCTTTTGGTACCATCCTTGGTGGCATGACAACGATGATTGGTACTCCACCAAATATGATTGTCGCGGGTTTTCGTGCCCAGACCGGCTCTGAGAGTTTCTCTATGTTTGACTTCACACAAGTTGGACTGCCCGTCGCCGTGGCTGGATTAGCCTTCATCCTCTTACTGGGTCCACGCCTTATTCCGGCGCGCAAGCAAGCCGGAGTCGAGGGGTTTAAATCAGGCGCATATATCACTGAGGCACGGGTGCTAGAAGAGAGCAAAGCCGTAGGCATGACCTTGCGTGAAGTCGAAAGAGCGCTTGATGAGAGTGATACACAAGTCATCGGGATGATTCGTAACGATGTTCGCCTTTCAGCACCGGACCAATGGCGTAAATTGCTCTCAGGAGACATTCTAATACTTGAGGCAGATGCCGAGACCCTTGCCGAGACCCTCTCAGCGTTAGGCCTTAAGCTGGAGGAAGCCGTACAACCCAAAGAGAAAGATAAGATAGAAAATAGTGACAATGATAAAAATGCGGCAAACACCGAGGAAGAGGAGAAGGAAAATAACACAATCTCAGACGAAATCGTACTAAGAGAGCTCGCCGTTCTGCCAGGCTCTCCTCTGACCGGGCGATCTGCAAGTAATATTCAGTTACGAACACGTTACAATCTGAATCTGCTTGCTCTCTCGCGTCGTGGGCAACTCTCTATCAGACGCCTGCGCACAGCCCGTCTTGAAGCCGGTGATTTGCTACTAATGCAGGGCTCACCTGAGGCGGTCTCGGAATTTGCCGCCGACTATAGCTGTGTACCGCTTGCCGAGCGTGATTTACGTATCCCAGACAAGAGTAAAGCCTTAAAAGCAGGCATTATCATGGCACTGACTGTTGCTGTTGCAGCCCTTGGCCTATTGCCGGCGTCAATATCATTTGCAATAGGCGTACTTGCGTCGATGGCATTTCGGACAGTGCCGCTACGTGATGTATATGAGTCTATAGATTGGCCGGTAATTGTGTTGCTCTCAACGCTTATCCCTGTCGCTGGCGCAATGGAATCTACCGGCACCGCCGATTTGATTGCACGCTTAATTATTGAAAAAGTCGCCTACGGAAACGCCGTGATTGGTCTGGCACTGATCCTAGTTATTACAATGTTTCTCTCCGACCTAATGAACAATGTTGCCACCGCAGCAGTAATGTGCCCGATTTCAATAGGTACAGCATCAGCACTTAATGTTAGTGCCGACTCTTTTTTAATGGCAGTGGCGATTGGTGCCTCTTGTGCATTTCTAACCCCTGTCGGTCATCAGAACAATACGCTGATACTAGGCCCAGGCGGCTTCAGATTTGGTGACTACTGGAGACTTGGACTGCCGCTAGAGATTCTCATAGTTGTTATCAGCATTCCAATGCTACTTGTTGTGTGGCCGCTATAATATTTGATTTTGTCATGTTTTTATAATTTAAATAAACTTTTATTTAATAAATAGTTAGACGTAGAAAGGAAACAGGTAAAAAAAGGGTTTTTATACCGTTTGTTTGGGCTAGGTGCTGTTCCCAAGCAGCTGCTCCCAGTTCTTCAGCAAGAGGGTATAGTCGTTATTGATGAAGGCATGAGCGGGTGGTTTATAACAAAATATGTTAATGGTCCAAGGAAGCGATATCGTAATCGTTCAGAGGGTTTTTCCGGTTGCCTTGTAGTAACAAAGGAGAGGGTTATCTGCTACACATACTCGAAACGTCAAATCAACATCTCTGTCAAAGACCCAAAGGTGCCTAAACTATACGTCGATGTACCCGAGGAGAAAAAGCTGTCTATCTCCTTTGAGTCCTCTATCTTTCGAGAAGGTTGGGAGGGTGTGATAGAACTCAGCTTTTGCACAGAAAAGGCTCTATTATTCCGTGATGCTTTTCTATCGATTGGCGTCCAACAAGGCACTGTGCCAGACGACCACTCCCGCTGCGCTTTGTAGTCACCGGTGAACTTGGTCGTTATGCCACAAGAGAGAATCTATATACAACCTTGAAACTAAAATTTTTTTATAAAAAACTTTTCGCTCAAGCAGTCACTTTTACTTTTTACTTGTAAAGAGCGTACCTTTTTCATGAACATTATCGAGTAGATAACTTCTCACTGAAGTTAGGTCAAAGCCATTACATAAAAACATTTCTAGATTGTTTTCCATTATATATTGAGCCGCCTTTAGCTTTGTTACTATGCCGCCTGATGCAAATTTAGAATTTGGTGTGAACTCTTGGTCTAACTCCTCTTGGGTTAACTCGTTTACTTGCTTTCGTAATTTCGCTTTTGGATTATCTTTTGGGTTTGAATCATAATAACCATCAATATCACTTAGTATCACAAGCATATCTGCTCCTGCATAGTGGGTAACATGAGCTGAGAGTTGGTCATTATCCCCAAAAAGCTGCTCTGGTGTCGTCGAGATGTCATTTTCGTTGACAATAGCCAATATATCATTTTTAAATATTCTCTCTATAATCTCTTGAAAAATTTCTGTATGGGGTCTTGAGTTAAAATCATCTTCTGTCATAAGAATCTGAGAGATTGTAATATCAAAAATATCAAAAAGATTCTTATATGAACTCATAAGAATAGGCTGTCCTAGTGAAGCCAACACTTTTTTACTTGTCGGGACATATTTATTGAGTTGTACTGCAGTATATCCGGCTGCTACAGCCCCAGATGTGACTAAAATAACTTCATGCTTTTTTCGCAAATCTACAATAAGAGAGACAAGGTTTAACATCCTCTCATTTGCAATATTACCATCATCAATTAAAACACTACTACCAACTTTAATAACGATACGTTTCATATAAAATTCCTTTAAACGGGTCTGCTTTTTTATTTATAATATGTATAATGCCCATTGTAACATATGTAGCAGCTCCTATTCTTAACTAAGCTTAAGTTATATCACCTCTATTTTTAACTCAGACATTAAGCTTCTAAAACCCCGCTAAAGAAAAAACAGATGCATTTTGCTATAATACACCCAATAATTTACAAAGATAGGAAAAGTAGTGATTACATTAAAAGAAGCACTGAAACTAAGCAAAGACGAACTGGCAAAATTTAAAGAAGAACTAAAAACAAATATAGAAGCAAATGCAGATATTAACGCATACATAGATGTCCACAATATCGGCGAAGGCGTGCCGATAGCTATTAAAGATAATATTCAAGTAGAGAATTGGTCTGTGACATCTGCCTCAAACATACTTCAAGGTTACATCGCTCCTTATAATGCTACTGTTATAGAGAAGATGCTCGGTGCCGGACTTAGCCCATTTGGACGAACAAATATGGACGAGTTTGCCATGGGAAGTACTACAGAGTCAAGCTTTTACGGCAAAACTCTAAATCCACACAATAAAGATTGCGTTCCCGGTGGAAGCTCAGGCGGAAGTGCGGCGGCAGTTGCGGCAGGTCTAGCAATAGCCGCTCTTGGAAGTGACACGGGCGGAAGTATCCGTCAGCCCGCTTCTTTTTGCGGAATTGTCGGAATGAAACCAACTTATGGCAGAGTAAGTCGTTACGGTCTTGGAGCTTACGCTTCAAGTCTTGATCAGATAGGACCGATGACGCAAAATGTAGAAGATGCGGCAATACTCTACGACATCATCAGCGGACATGACGAAAAAGACTCTACAAGCGCAAACAAAAACGACAAAGTATGCGACAAACTAAACCCAAATCGCAAACTAAAAATCGCTGTGCTTCCAAAACACATCCAAAACGCAAGCCAAGATGTGAAAAAAGCGTATGAGTTAGCGATAACTGCACTTAAAGATGCAGGGCATGAGATTGTTGAGCGCGAACTAATGGATGCTAAGTTTGACATCTCTGCTTATTATATTACTGCAACGGCAGAAGCTACTACGAATTTGGCTCGTTATGACGGCATACGCTACGGAAACAGAGTAACTGGTAAAAACCTTGAGGATACTTTTATCCAAACAAGAAGCCAAGGTTTTGGTGATGAAGTAAAGCGTCGTATTTTACTTGGCAACTTTGTACTATCTAGCGGGTACTATGAAGCTTACTATGTAAAAGCACAAAAGACAAGACATATTATCAAAGAGCAATATGCAGATATTTTTAAAGATGTTGATTTAATTTTATCTCCGGTTGCACCAACAACGGCAAATAAGTTTGGAGAACTATCCAACCCGATGGAGATGTACCTGAGTGACCTCTACACCATCAGCGTAAATCTTGCGGGGCTTCCTGCCATATCGGTTCCGATATCAAAGAGCTCTGAGGGTATGCCGATAGGACTTCAGCTTATCGCTAATGCTTATGATGAGCAGACACTTTTTGACGGTGCGCTTAGCCTAGAAAAAGAGATAGGCTATATCGCCTAAAGGAAGGTATTTTCATGCAAAAAAGTTTCAAAGCGCTAAATATCAAATGTGATGGTTGCGCAAATACCATAAAAGATTCACTAAAAGATGAGTTTGGTGAAATAGATATTGATTTAACACAAGTTCCAAGAGTTGTTACACTTGAGATAAAAGATGATGAAGCAGAACTTAGTTTTCGTAAAAAAATGAGATCTCTTGGTTACCCAATGGAGGATGAAGATATAGGAGCCTTCACAAAAGGCGGACTAAAGGCCAAAAGCTTTATCTCCTGCGCCATAGGAAAAACAAAATAAATTTATAAAGGAGGTTTATATTTAAGCCTCCTTTCTCTCAACTCTAATTCTACATACAAAACTTATTTTATAAAGTATGGGGAAATCTGCTCTATCCACCTTGTTACGCGCTCATCGCTTAGTTCTTCTTGATTATCTTCATCAAGAGCCAAACCAACGAACTCTCCATCGATTATTGCAGTTGATTCATCAAACTCATAACCGTCTGTTGGCCATGAACCAACGACTTTGGCACCATTTTTGACTACTTGTTCATATATAGTTCCCATAGCATCTAAAAAGTTTTCGTTATACTCCTCTTGATCTCCTAAACCAAAAAGAGCTACTGTTTTAGTGGAGAAATCTGTTTTTTCAAGATTTGGAAAATAGGTATCCCAATCATCTTGTAAATCGCCTCCACCCCATGTAGAAGCTCCTATAATTATAAAATCATACTCATCCATTGCATCATTACTGCATTGGCTAACATCTATAATATCTACCTGAACTCCACTCATCTTCTCTTTAATTTTCTTTGCTATTGATTCTGTATTGCCGGTTGAACTGGCATAAAAAAGTCCTATCTTTGACATTTGTTCTCTCCTTTTTGCAGACAGTATTGATAATAGCTATCAAAATATTATAAGAGGTTAATGCTTAATGCTCAATTAATAAAAATCACTAACTAGTTACAGAGTACTTTAGAGTTTAGCTGATAATAAAAGTTAATTAAAACCGCTTTACTTTTTTTTAACAACAAAAAAGTTATAATTCGCGGAATTTTATTGAAACATAAATAACTTTATACCTTTTAAAAGGACTATCATGAAAATTCGTAAACGCGCCCTAACGTTTGAAGATGTGCTACTTGTACCTCAATACTCTGAAATACTACCAAAAGAGGTCTCCCTAGAGACTAAACTTACTCGCAATATTTCACTAAAAATTCCTATGGTCTCAGCTGCCATGGATACTGTTACCGAATATAGAGCAGCCATCGCTATGGCAAGACTAGGCGGAATCGGAATAATTCATAAAAATATGGATATCGAGACTCAGTGTAAACAGGTTAGAAAAGTTAAAAAAAGTGAAAGCGGCGTTATTATAGATCCAATTTATGTTCATCCTGAAACTACTTTAGCAGAAGCAAATGCTCTTATGGACGAGTTTAAAATATCAGGATTTCCAGTTATTGACGCGCACAATAAGCTTCTTGGAATTATGACAAATCGTGATATGAGATTTGAAAAAAATATGTCAGTAAAAGCAAAAGATGTTATGACAAAAATGCCCCTTATCACTGCAAACAAGAATATATCGTTAGATGATGCTGCAGATATTATGCACAAAAACAAGATAGAAAAACTTCCAATTATTGATGAGGGAGGCTTTTTAAAAGGTCTAGTCACTATAAAAGATATTAAAAAACGCATAGAGTATCCAAACTCAAATAAAGATGCATTTGGCAGACTAATAGTCGGTGCGGCTATCGGTGTAGGGCAGTATGACCGCGCAAAAGCTTTGGTAAATTCAGGTGTTGATGTTTTGGTCTTAGACTCTGCACATGGACACTCAAAAGGTATTTTAGACACCGTTAAAAAGATAAAAGAGAGCATGGAAATTGACCTAATCGCAGGTAATATTGCAACTGCCGAAGCTGTCGAAGCGCTTATTGAAGCTGGAGCAGATGGCGTAAAGGTTGGAATTGGTCCTGGCTCAATTTGTACTACACGTATAATTGCAGGAGTTGGAGTTCCTCAAGTCTCAGCTATCGCAGAGTGCGCAGATGCAGCGCGTAAACATGGTGTTCCAATAATTGCAGACGGTGGTATAAAATACTCAGGCGACATTGCAAAAGCTCTTGCAGTAGGCGCGTCATGCGTTATGGCAGGATCACTCCTTGCTGGAACAGAAGAGTCACCCGGGGAGACTATAATGTTTCAAGGTCGTCAATATAAATCATACCGCGGTATGGGAAGTATCGGTGCAATGCAAACAGGTTCAACTGACAGATATTTTCAAGAGGGCACGGCTGCTGATAAACTTGTTCCAGAGGGGATTGAAGGGCGAGTCCCATTTAGAGGTCCAATCGCCGGGATTGTTCATCAGATGATGGGTGGACTTCGTTCATCAATGGGCTATTGCGGAAGCGATAGTATTGAGACTTTTTGGAATAAAGCAGAGTTTGTAGAGATAACAAGCGCCGGACTCAAAGAGAGTCATGTTCACGATGTTATAATTACGCAAGAGGCTCCAAATTATCATATATAGCACTGAATCGGAGAGATAATGAGTGAAGTAAGATATGCGGGTTTTTGGGTTCGTTTTTTTGCTTCATTTTTTGACACTCTTTTTCTTGCTCTTCCCTTAGCAGTACTCATCTATTTTCTTAGTGATGGCAACTGGTTTGATTTCTCACAGTTTCAGCAAAATATGGCTTATGCAATGAGCGGAAATGCCCAAATGGCACTTGAAAATCAACCGCAAAAATCACTTAAATGGGAGCTTCTTTTTGAGGTCTCTGTTTTACTTATAACACTGCTTTTTTGGAAAAGATTCCAAGGTGCTACTCCCGGAAAAAAGTTTCTACATATAAAAATCGTCGATGCAAAAACTTTTCAAAATATAGACAACAAGCAGGCGATAACACGCTCTTTTGGCTATATAGCTTCCACTCTTATTTTTTTAATAGGCTTCTTTATGGTTGCCTTTAGAGAGGACAAAAGAGCTCTTCATGACCTTCTAGCAGGAACGGTAGTTATCTATGACACCGCAGAGCGGTAGATAATAGTCTATACTTTTAAATCCACCTCTTGCAGGATTCCTGCCTGATAATTTTCTTTTAAAAATATTGAACTCTCACGAATTTTTGCAACTTTATTGTTTTGAGCATCCTCAAGATCAAAGCTACCAATCGCAGAGTTAAGATAGAGCGCGCCCACATTTTTTTCTTTTAGTGTATATAGCTCTTCTTTTCCGTTTTCATCTTTTGTCCAAATTAAGAGTTTTTCAAAAATAGAGTCATTCTCATCAATCCACATATTGTTATCTTCATCATACGCAACAAGTTCGTCAAATCCATTTCCAAGCGTAGGTCCAAAAAGCTCACTTCCGTCATTTATCTTACCGTCACCATTTTTGTCAAAAGCTAAAAAACCACTGCCATCTCCGACAAAGGAGAAGGTATTTTCCTTTCCGTCAAGGTTAAGATCAAATGTATGTTTTATATCGCTCATGGTTATAACATCAGTGCCGAAATTAAGTACTAGCGGATCAATTAAAGCATCTCCGGCTTTAAAAGAGATACTCTCATGTGTTGCACTACTTCTACTCATACTAAATGCTACTTTAAAATCTATATTTACACCCTCTTTTGTACTTATGCTTCCTCGTGCAGAAAATTTAAGCTCCTCACTTCGAACTTCGCTACGGCTGTAGCTATAATCGATTCCCCAACCCTCTCCTTGAGGTTCATTTATCTCCTCAGGTCTCTCTACTGCTTTGGTCTCTGTTGCCCCTTCAATACTTGAGGGAGTTTTATGAGAGTATAAAGAGATGTTGAGTTTTCTACCCATTAATGCTTCAAGAGCACGGATAATAGACATCAGCTTAGAGTCAAGTTGCACTTCAAAAACACTCTCTTGTAGCTCTGCTTTATTACTGTTTTTCTCAGCAGTTTTAAACTTATCGGATAGTTCAAATCGGTCAGTAGCAATTTGCTGTTTTGCGATATCCTCTTGACTACCCCATATACGCAACTGCTCACTCTCCTCAACTTTACTACTTTTTTGATACGAGGAAAATAATGATACATCTGAATGTTCTATCTTCATACTCTTTTTCCTTCTGCTTATTTAAAGTTATATCGGCAATTATTGAATATTTTTGACACCTTGTTGACTTTTTGTGATAAATACAGTAAGATTATAAGAATTATAATTCTAAATAATAGCAGAGGCATAAATGGAAACTATAGAAGAGAAAAATAGAGTTAAGTTTTTTCCTGTTATGATGTATGCCGTAGTTATGGGACTAAGCGGACTTACTATTACATACCAAAAAGCAGCTCTTTGGCTTGGTTTTCCTCATATAATAGGGGAAGTTTTCATGTATGTTACTACTCTTGTTTTTATCCTAGTCTCAATTATATACATATATAAATTTTTCAAATACAAAGCTGCCGTATTAAGTGAGTTTTCTCACCCCGTACGGATAAACTTTTTTGCGGCAATATCTATATCTATGCTAATGTTAGCAATAATTTTTAAAGAGAACTATCCACTTTTAAGTGCTGTTTTTTGGTATCCCGGAACTCTGCTACACTTTTATCTAACTATGCATACCGTCGCTTTTTGGATAAATGAAAATCAACAACTAGACCACTCAAATCCGGCATGGTTTATACCTATAGTTGGAAATGTACTAATTCCCGTTGCCGGTGTTGGGTTTGTAAATCTTGAACTACTTGTTTACTTCTTTAGTGTCGGAATGTTTTTTTGGATAATCCTTTTTGCAGTAATACTAAATAGAATAATTTTTCATAATCAGATGGCTGTTAAATTTATACCTACGCTCTTTATTTTAATCGCTCCTCCGGCAGTCGGTTTTATAGCATACTTTAGGATGTTTGAGGTGATTGATATATTTGCTCTTATGCTATTTAATATTGCTGTATTTTTCACACTTTTAGTTACATTTATGTATAAGAGCTTCATAAAAATAAAATTTTTTATATCTTGGTGGGCTTTTGTTTTTCCACTAGCGGCTATGGCAATTAGCGCAATGCTTATGTACAGCCAAAAAAATTCAATAACTATGCTTCTGTTTTCATATTTTATGGTGACAGTTGTAACAATTATACTCTTTATAGTAATATACCAGACACTCTTACACATAAAAAAAGAAGAGATTTGTATTAAGGAGTAAACTATGAACAAAACAGTTTTTATGCAGAAGTACCCGGTCTATTCACTAGAGTTTGCAAAAGAGGAGATGAAAGTCTCATCTACAGACGAGGTTGTTGAGTATTTAAAGCAGAAGATAAGTAACCACCCGGTTGCCGTCTTTATATCCGTTTTTGATCACTATGGGCATACTAAAAATCTCGGCGGAGAGATGATAGAGGGATTGATAGATGCCAAAAATGTTATTTTTTGCTTTGGACAAGCCATTCCCGATACAAGAATCTTAGCGGTTAGACCTAGAAGTATAGGTATATCTGAATTTGAAAACAAAATTATCATAGATTTTCTTGAAGCACCCAAAGAGGAGCTTCAAGCAGTTATGCAGAGCTGGATAAACGAGCTAAAAATATAAATAATGCTTATTTAAAACTAACATTAAACCATTTTGGATAAAATAGCAATAATTATTTTTTACACGGGGGATATTTAATATGGATTTACAAACTAAAGCACTTCATGTTGGTTACGAAAAGGGGCCTGAGGGGGCTATGGCTGTTCCTATTTATCAAACAACGGCTTATGAATTCAGAGATGCCGAGCATGCAGGAAACCTATTTTCATTAAAAGAGCTTGGATATATCTATACTCGTCTTAACAATCCTACTACTGATGTATTTGAAAAGCGATTTGCCTCTCTTGAGGGCGGAGAAGCCGCACTTGCAACATCAAGCGGAATGAGTGCAGTTTTCTTTGCTATTGCAAATGCTGCAGAGGCTGGAGACAATATTGTCTGCGCAAAGCAGCTCTATGGCGGAACTCTTACCCAAACAGCACACACACTTAAGAGATTTGGCATTGAAGCTAGGTTTTTTAATGTTCATGATACCGCTGCTATGGAGTCTCTAATTGATGAGAAGACAAAAGTCATCTTTTTTGAGTCTCTTACAAACCCAAGCATAGATGTTGCAGATATAGAAGCTATCACAAAAATTGCAAATAAGCATGGAATCTTGACAGTGGTTGACAACACGGTAGCAACTCCGGCTTTATGTCGCCCTTTTGAGCATGGTGCAGATATAACCGTTCATAGTGCAAGCAAATATACGACAGGTCAAGGTCTTGCTATCGGCGGAATATTAGTAGAGAGAAAAGATTTGGTTGAAAAATTAAAATTAAATCCTCGCTACGCACACTTCAATGAGCCTGACCCCTCTTATCATGGTCTAGTTTATGTTGATGTACCGCTTCCTCCGTTTACACTTCGTGCTCGCCTTTCCCTGCTTAGGGATTTAGGTGCGGTTGTATCTCCATTTAACTCATGGCTATTTATTCAAGGGATGGAGACGTTGTCGCTTCGCATGAGAGAACACTCGAAAAATGCCCTTTTATTGGCAGAGTTTTTAGAATCACACCCAAAAGTCAAAAAGGTAAACTATCCTGGACTAAAAAACAATACAAACTATAAAAATG
>Ga0265293_10007675_pt1 | contig 16449 bp, 24 predicted proteins | sample Munlanlewell138R_FD_192505 | JGI IMG/M metagenome (GOLD analysis project Ga0265293, IMG submission 192505) | Leachate microbial communities from a municipal landfill in Southern Ontario, Canada - Leachate well 138R | ecosystem: Engineered > Solid waste > Landfill > Unclassified | place: Canada...
TAGATTGATTTCTCCCAATTCAACTGCTATAGCAGCTTGATTTAGTTGAAGCGATGCATCGGTCTTATCCAGTTGAAATAATACTTGTCCCGTTTTTACCCTTTGTCCCATATCAAAATTTATATTTACTACCTTGCCGGGTTGCTTCGGTGTAATCATTATTTCTTGTATAGGCTTTATCCTACCGCTGTAACTCACCGTGGATTCAATACTTCCCACTATAGCTTTGCCGATCTCCACGGTTATAGGCTTCTCTTCAATTTCATTCAGAACATCTTTGGATGCTTTTGAAGTGCATCCTGCCAACAATACCATAGCAAGAAATAGTAGTCCGATTAAAAGTTTGTTTTTTTTCATAACATATGTCCTCCAAATCTGTTTGCAAATTAAGGCCCCGTATTTTTCCTAAGAATTTAAAATTTTTATAATAACGCCTTTTACCACACTGCTGAAGTATTTCACTTCTTCCTTATTCATGCCCTCTAAATAACGAGTAAGAGCTTCTTTGCGTTTTTCATCTATTTGCTTTAAAAAATTCTCTCCATCATTATTTAGTTTTATTATGACTTGCCGTCTATCCTGTTTGTTTCTTTTTCTTTCAACAAAACCAAATTCACATAGTCTATCTACTAAACTCGTTACCGCTCCTAAGGTAACTCCAAGATAATTAGCAATATCCGTTACCTTACACTCATCCTTGGTCCTTATGTAAACCAGCATATATAATTGGGTGCTCGTTATAGGAATTTCAACACCGTTTGTAATCTCAGTAAAAAGTTTTTTAGATAGCTCATAGGTGACTTTATCCAGTTCCCTCAAATCACAATCTGTTTCCATTTGTTCACCCTCTATATTATTTAATAATTAAACTATTTAACAGTTTAATATAAAGTTTTCTATTGGTCAATAGTAAAAATATAATAATCTACAATAAGTAAATATAAATATGCAAAGTCTGAATTGTAACATAAGCTGTTCCGCGAAGTCATAATTATCGAGCACTATGTTATTGATAGATAGGTATGTATATGCTATCATGGGTTCATATGTTTGGACAAGCGATTATTATTGCGCCTATTAAATCTAATATTTGTTTAATTTTTGTAAAGGAAGAGATTTATTTGAAAGTAAAAATTAACGCACTTAAAGCAGCATTTCCTCATACTATTCCTATATTCACAGGATTTATTTTTATTGGCATAGCCTATGGTATATTAATGAACAGCAAAGGTTATGGTGTGATTTGGTCAGTCTTGATGAGTTTGATTGTCTTTGCAGGTTCTTCTCAATATATGGCTATTACTTTTCTTACATCGGCTTTTAATCCTGTTTATGCCTTTTTAATGGCATTAATGCTAAACGCACGCCATTTATTTTATGGTATCTCTTTGCTAGAAAAATTCCAAGACACCGGGAAGCTAAAGCCTTTCCTTATATATGGACTTTGTGATGAAACCTTTTCCATTCTATGCTCAGCAGAACCGCCGGAAGGTATAGATCCCAATTGGTTCATGTTTTTTATTGCTTTACTGAATTACTTTTATTGGTTTTTAGGTACAGCCGTCGGCGGGATTTTAGGCTCTGTTGTTTCTTTTAATACTGAAGGACTTGATTTTGTTTTGACAGCCCTTTTTGTTGTAATATTTGTTGGTCAATGGAAATCTCAAAAAGACCATAAGCCTGCGATAATAGGGGTATTATCATCTATGATTTGCTTATTGATTTTCGGCCGAAATAATTTTATTATTCCTTCTATGATTGTAATCTTAGCCTTATTGGCGATACAGCGAAAAAAATATGAATATGATAACCGAGAGGAGATTATGCAATGATTCTATCCGCACCACAAGCCTTTGCTATACTTATCGCTGTTACAGCAGCCACGATAATAACAAGGTTTCTGCCTTTTGTTTTATTTAAAAACTCCCAATCAGAAAATTCATTTATAAACTATCTCGGCAAGGTTCTACCTTTTTCCGCAATTGGCTTATTAGTAGTCTATTGCCTCAAGGATGTAAACATTTTTAAACATCCTAATGGAATTCCTGAAGCGGTATCTGTAGCCTCTGTTGCCATCATTCATTATTGGAAAGAAAATACCCTGCTGAGCATTGGTGTAGGAACCGCTCTTTATATGATACTTGTTCAATTAGTTTTTGTTTAAATTGTCCATTGACCATGTATAATACCGACTAGATACCAAGTATTATCGTGTTTTTCAAAGACTAACCTGAGGCTCTCCCAATCAATTCCTGAAAATTGGGGGTCAAATTGGGAAAAGTGGAATTCTAAAAAGTAACCCTCCGGATATGCTTCCCTAATATTATCTATTGTATTGCCCCCTCCTACAGCCACATTATTTCCTATGACATGAGGATTTGCGAAATCTTTATCATATACAAAGCTATCATAATAATCGCTAAATGTCAGGTCAATGGGTTCACCGGAGCCGTCATAAAAGCCCCAGCGTATGACTTGACTATCATTCATAATATTTGGGACTTCTTGGGCTGTAAATACTTTGTCTTGTTGTGTATCAACATAGAAATAAGGGGTGAACCTGATGCCTTTTGTGGGATGAACATACTGGGATAAAGTTTTCATATCTTTTCTTTTAATAAGCAACATAACATCCATTGTTCTGGTAACCAAGCTATTTGTTGGAGATAGTTTGGCAATTTCCCCTTCCAAATCCTTTACTTCCTGTTCCAATGCTGCTATTCTGTCATCCTTTTCCTTTAATTCTTCGGTATTATCAATAGGTTCTGGCGTACAAGCTGTAAATATCAATATCAAAATTAACAAAACCACTATTGATAAATGTAATCTTCTCATATTATCTCCGACCTTTCTTAGCTAATCCTAACATATAGGATTACCAAATTAAACAAATATAAACAAAATTGTTACGATTATCTGTAAGCTTGAAAAGGGATAATTCTCAACTCATTGAAAATGAAAGGTTTCGGTTCCACATTGTATATATTTATATTTTTATTGCAGATTATTAATATTTGATTAAGATTGCGTTATGGGAAGGCTTGGAACATATCAATCGTAGTAAGTATAATGAGCTGATTGTCAGAAACAGTTAAGGTGTGAACAGTAGCAATTAAAGTATAGGAACAAATAAAAAAGAAAAATATATCTAGAAAAATTAATGCAAAAAAGCTATAATGTAATAAATCTAAGAGTAGGAGTGAAAACAATGGATGCAAAAGAATTAGTTTTAGATACTTTAAAAAATTCTGAAAAGCCTTTAAGACCGGGCGAAATAGCTGAGGCTGCAGGCTTAGAAAAAGGTGAAGTTGATAAAGCTATTAAAGCTTTAAAAAAAGAAGAAAAGATTATGTCGCCAAAAAGGTGCTATTATTCCGTAAGTGAATAAGCCAAGGATAAGCTGTATAACCCTTAAGAATACTCAGTATTCTTAAGGGTTATAATCATAATTTGTAATTCTTACTTCACTAGTCACCTTCCGGGGGAACAATACAAATAAATGAAAAGGCATCAGAACCGGTGTTTAAGAATTGATGTTCCAGATTACTTGAAATAAAAGCATAGGAACCCGTCTTTACACCATGCTCCTTTCCTTCTATATCAATTACACCTTCTCCGCCTAATATATATACAATATGCGGCCAAGGATGAACATGTTTCGGAGAATAACCCCCTTCTCCCACTTCAAAATATCTCATAACGTAATCTTCCCAGCCTTCGTTTTTCCCAATAAGTGTCTTCTTTAAAACGTTCTTAGCCTCACCGCTAAATGAAATACCTTCGACCATATCCCTATGTGATACTATCATTTTAACCCCTCCAATACATTTTAAAATTTATCTATATTTGTATAGACATTAGATGACAATTAAATTATATAACTATTATATCTTTTGAGTAATTGCTTAAAGGTACGCCCCATCCTTACCTACAACAACGACATCCTCAACCCTTATAAGCAGCTTGTCATCAATTATTATCGACGGCTCTATTGTAAACTAAATTCGGTTGCCCGGCAATTAAAATAACGTTTTTTTAGCTAGTTACAGAAAGGTTAAGTCCGGAATATTTAGAATTTGACCTAATAAATATTGGATAAAAATATTTATATATAAAGTTTACTCGCTAGGACTGCATATCTATGCTTTCACTTGACATATATTCTCTTAAATTTTTTATTCTTTTTTTGTAATTTATCAATCTCTCATCCTCCGTTTCTATAAACTGCTTAAGATCATCAGCTTTACCGGACAATTATATATACATGCGCATCACTTCGGGTTTACACTCCTTTCCATATTTTTTGCAATTAAAGCATCCAAAAATATTGGGAGAGCTCTTACGGTTTATAGTAGTAAATCCATATTTTCTAAAAAACTGAGGTGCTATTGCCACAAGCCATAGCTCTTTTACACCTATCTTCTTTGCATAAGCAATTAATTTATCAAGCATATCGGTGCCTATATCTCGATTTCTATACTCAGGCTCTACTGCGATACCGTCAACAATATATACTCCACCGCGCAAACCAAGAGTTGCTCCGCCAATAAGATGTTTTTCTTCATTATTGTATTTTGCGTGCCAACACTTTATTATATCCGTCGGTACAGGCTCGTTTCCAACTTCCAAACCGTTTTTAATAAATAGAATTTTTAAAGAATCATAATCATCAGATTGCTTTATTAGAATATTCTCCATAATATTAACCGCCTATCACTAAAATATCCCCTTAAATACTTCTGCTTTCTTATCCTTGTATCTTTATACCAAATCTTCCATTGAAAACAATTATAACATAAATTCATTTTATTTCAATTTTACTTTTGATATAATAAAGACGGGCAGCTAAAAAGCATAACGAACCGTAAAAATGTAAATGTACACATTTCAAGGAGATGATATTTTGAAATTTATTGTTGATAAGAAAGTGTTTGAGAAACTACCGGATATATGTTTTGGTGTAGTCGTGGGATATGGTATTGATAATAAGGTGAAACATCCGGAAATATCAAAAATGCTGGAACATGAAACAAAAAATCTATATAAGCTTTTAGATGGTAAAAGCCTTAAAGAACACGAGTCAATTACCCCTTATAGAGAAGCTTTTGTAAAGTTAGGAATCAACCCGAATAAATATATGAGTTCCATAGAGGCTATGGCTAAAAGAGTTGCTAAAGGTAATTTGCTCCCTTCTATAAACGGCATTGTCGACTTAGCTAATGCAATATCCTTAAAATATATATTACCGATGGGTGCCCACGATGTTGATGCACTGGAAGGAAATCTATCGGTACGCTTTGCCGCGGAAAATGACATATTTATTCCCTTAGGGTCAGATGAAATAGAAAAAGTGGATATCAATGAATTAGTCTATGCCGATAATAAAAGTGTACGCACCAGACGCTGGATATGGCGCCAAAGTGATAGGGGAAAGATCAGCGAGGAAAGCGAAAACATCTTTTTCCCCATTGATGGATTTGAAAATAGTAACAAAGATAGTGTCATAGCGGCAACCAACCTTCTTGCAGATTTGCTGCATAAACACTTTAAATGCAAGATTAAGAAATGTTTTATAAATAGTGAGTTTAGAGACGTTGAAATTATTTAATCGAAAGAAAAAATATGCAAAACCTTTTTTATGGTAATGCTGTTGTATTCTATTATATCAAATATATACGGCTTTACTTTTTGACCTTGTTCTCCATAAACCATTATTTTAGGTCTCGTGTAAAAACTTTTTCTAATCTCATGTACTACTCCTTCTTTACCGTCACTTAAATATACAAGAGTTCCCTTTGGAAATGGATTAATTGTCTTTGAAAATATTCTTATTATATTCAGATCAAATTGGCTGCCCCCTCCTATTATATATTCCCATGCTTCATGCACGGGAATTGCCCTTCTATAGGGTCTATCTGATATTAGCGCGTCAAACACGTCACTTATGGCAGCTACTTTACTAAATACGTGAATCTCATCTCCTTTTAAACCGTTTGGATATCCAAATCCATCCGTACGTTCATGGTGGCTTAAAGAAACATTCCTTGATACAATAGGTAAATCGGTACAGTTTTCCAAAAATCCATATCCTTTTTCTGTGTGACTTTTAACCATTTCATATTCTTCTTTAGTTAAAGAACCTTGTTTGTTGATTATTTCTATAGGTAGAAATGTTTTTCCAATATCATGAAATACACAGCCTATAGCCAGCTTTTTCATCCCTTCCAAACTGAGACCAACGTCTTTAGCAATGGCTATGGATAACATCATCATGTTTAAGCTATGGGTCATAGTATAATCATCATAAACGGAAATAGTAGATAAGTTTTCCAAGATACTTTTACTTGTCATAATATCCGATATAATTTCTTCAATTATTTTGTTTAAATCTTCAACCTGTCTGTTTATCTTTTTACTGTCTAAATTACTCTTATTATTTGAAAAGTCAACTATCATTTTCGTCAAATTATTATTTATAATATGGATTCTATTCATTATTTCCGGTTTAATAATCTCATCAATAGTATCATCAGAATACTTATCTTTAATATGTAAAGTAAAATACCCATGTTTTTTGAGCTTCTTTAAAATCCCTTCTTCCAGTACAAATCCTTCCTTTAACAACATGCCGCCTTGATTACTATATATTGTTCTTGCAAGCACATCGCCATTTCTAACATATTCAATAGGAATTTTCCTCAATGCTTTATCCTCCGTGCTAATAAAAGTTTTTGAACACATAAATATGTTAGCATGTTTCCTTATAACTGACAATCCTTTTTATTTATTAATAGTAGTTATCAATCAAATGTTGAAAAACCTACCATCTTCAATATCTTGATATCTTTTGCTGCTTGTTCGTATATACAATTCTATACATTATCAATCTACCTTACCTTCTGATAGGCAATGTTTTGCCGCCTAACTGGCTTTATGGGAAATGTGTAAAAAAGTGTGTAAATTGTTATTTCGTTTCTTCCCAGTAGTTCTTCGCGTTTTCATATATCTCATTTACAGACATACTATCAAATATTTCGTCACTGGTTTTTAAATAATCATCTTTGCCAGACCCTTCGATAAAGCGAATAAAGCGAAGAAAACCAGAGTAGCCCAACTCTTTTATTAATGCCCTTGAGCCCATTTCAATTATTTCTTTATTTGTAAGTTCACTTTTCTCATTCAATAACATCAATGTTCATCTCCCTTCTAAGGAAATCTATAGGGTTATATAATTCCATGCCCTTGATAATGTTCTGTAATGCTACTTCATTTGAACTTATTGTCTTGATAAGTTTATCATCGCAGGTTATAAAATATTTTGCATTTGCCCATATTGCTGAAGCAAGGTGTAAAGCGTCTCGATTTTTTGCATTTGATTTTGTAATTATTTCATTTGCCCTTAACCTAATGTCTTCATTGGGAGCAATTTTTTCTGAACACAAATCTGAAATCAGCTTAATATGGGTCTGCCTTTCTAAGTATGGATTTCTACTATTTTCATAATCCAAAACAAAAGACCAAATTAGCTCATATTTCTTTTTTTCGACAAGCTCAAACAAATATCTATAGCCATGGATTCAAATCTTATTCTCATCTGTGTTTGATCATCGAATATTCTGTTGTACACATTCATGTCAAAATATATTTTCATAGATATCTCCACCGCTCCCTGCACTATTATTATACACTAAAGCCATCGAAAAAGCACCAGACTCTTGTCCGGTGCTTTGATTTTGTTTGTATGTGTATCTTTATCTCTTGCTAAATTGTGATGCTTTCCTTGCCTTTTTCAAGCCGTATTTTTTTCTTTCTTTCATTCTTGAATCACGTGTTAAGAATCCGGCTTTTTTAAGCATTGGTCTAAGTTCTTTATCCGCTTCTAAAAGTGCCCTTGATATTCCATGTCTTATTGCTCCGGCTTGCCCGGTGTATCCGCCTCCATCGACCTTTGCAATAATATCAAATCTATTCACCACATTTGTGAGTACTAATGGCTGTCTCACTATCAGCTTTAAAGTTTCCATACCGAAGTATTCATCTATATTTCTATTATTAATAGTTATATTTCCATCTCCGGGTAAAAGTCTAACTCTTGCAACAGATTTTTTTCTTCTACCGGTTCCATAGTACTGAACTGTAGCCATAATCACTTCCTCCTTCCCTCTTATATATTAAGCTCAAGCAACTCAGGCTTTTGTGCCTCGTGTCCATGTTCCGAGCCTTTATATACTTTTAGCTTTTTCAACATTTTCCTGCCTAATGGGTTATGAGGAAGCATTCCTTTTACTGCCTTATAAACGGCAAATTCAGGTTTTTCCGCCATTATTCTTCTATAAGGGGTTTCTTTTAATCCTCCCGGATAACCGGAATGCTTTCTATATAATTTTTGATCTAATTTGTTGCCTGTCAGAACAACTTTTTCCGCATTTATAACAATAACGAAATCGCCTGTATCTACATAAGGCGTATATATAGGCTTATTCTTTCCTCTTAAAATCTTTGCTATTTCGCTGGCCATTCTTCCTAATACTTTTCCTTCGGCATCTATCACATACCATCTTCTCTCTACTTCATCGGTTTTTGCCATAAAAGATTTCATAGGTTTCCCTCCTTGTAATAGTCGTTAAATCCTATATACATATGTTTTATCCCCACAAATAAAATAATATGTATATAATGCTATAATAATCATATTTTTTCTATATTAAATGTTGATAATATCTTTGACCCGGGGCAGTGGATCTATATATACAACAATAACATTCTAATATATTGAGCCTAGTGTGTCAACATAAAATACCTTTTCCAAACATAGACCGTGAGCGGGAGCTGTCGCCCCTAAAATTTGCTTATTGCCCGTTTCTAGTTTTTTTGAAATCTCATCTATATTTATTTTATTGATTCCTGCATATAATATTGTACCGGTAATCATCCTTATCATCTTATACAAAAATCCATTCCCATGATAAAGGATTTTTATAATATCATCATTTTCAATAATCTCAATACTGTATATAGTTCTAACTGTATTCTTTATGCTGCTTCCCGCTGCCATAAAACCTTTGAAATCAAAAGTACCGACAAAACAACCGGCTGCTTCTTTAATCTTTTCTATTTTCAACAATTCAGCATGTTTAAAGTGGTACATATAGTCTCTCATCATTCCCGGGGGAAATACGCTGTTATATATCGTATAACTGTATATTTTTGATTTTGCATCAAAACAAGCATGAAAATCCATTGGCATTCCCTGAGAATCCTTTACCACTATATCTTTTTTTAAAACGGAGTTCAGTGCCCAAGAAAATCGCTTTTCCGGTATTCTCGACTTAGTAATAAAGTTTGCAACTTGGCCTTTTGCATGCACTCCCGCATCAGTTCGACCTGCACCGATAACATTTATTTTTTCCCCTGTTATTTTTAAAATAGCTTTTTGTATTTCTTCTTGTATTGTTACGGCATTTTTTTGTATTTGCCAACCGCTATATTTTTTCCCATCGTATTCAATTGTTATTTTAATATTTCTCATTAAACCAAACCCTTGTTTAGTACCGACTTGTAATTATTTAGGGAAATATCTGCTCCACAATATGGCCCCAAAAAATACGGCGGTAATCAAAGATGCACCTAAGTCTATAGATTCCAGTTTTAATTGTTTCATCCTCGTTCTGTTTTCTCCACCTCTATAGCATCTGGCTTCCATTGCCATAGCTAATTCATCAGCTCTCCTAAAAGCAGAAATAAAAAGGGGAACTAAAAGCGGAATCATAGCTCTGGCTCTATTTATTATATTACCGGATTCAAAGTCAGCTCCCCTTGCCATCTGTGCCTTCATTATCTTATCAGTCTCTTCTAACAATGTAGGTATAAAACGAAGAGCAATTGTCATCATCATGGCTATTTCATGTGCCGGTACACCTATTTTCCTTAATGGGTTAAGCAATTTTTCTATACCGTCTGTCAATGATATAGGCGATGTTGTAAGGGTCAAAAGTGATGCTCCTGTGATAAGAAAAATAAGTCTCAGCGCCATAAAGCCTGCTTGGAATAATCCTTCTTTGGTTATTTTAAATCTCCAAATTGTATATATAACTTCCCCTTCAGTCATAAAAATATTTAAAAAAACCGTTAACAATATAATTACTATAAGAGGTTTTAACCCTTTGAACAGATATTTTATTTGAATTCTTGAAATAATAGTTGCTATAGCTATAAATGCCAGCACAAAAATATAACCATAAAACTTATTTATAAAAAATAATGAAGCTATAAAAACAAAAGTGATTATAATTTTTATTCGGGGATCCAAATTATGTACCTTTGTATCTCCGGGGATATATTGACCAATCGTTATATCTTTAAGCATTTTTTCTACCTCGTAATGCCTTTAATATCATATTTTTTGCTTCTTCCACCGATATTGTATCTTCTATTTGAAAACCTTTGCCCCTTAATTCTCTCATTAAATATGAAACTTGGGGAACTCCAAGGCCTACATCTTCCAGCATTTTTATTTCTTTAAATACATGATCAGGCGTATCCGTATATATAATTTTGCCTTTACTCATAACAATAATTCTTTCTACTAGCTTTGCGATATCCTCCATGCTATGGGAAACTAATATTACTGTGATTTTTTCTTTTTTTTGAAGTATCTTTATATGATTCAGTATTTCATCTCTGCCTTTGGGGTCTAGTCCCGCAGTAGGTTCGTCCAATATCAAGATTTTCGGTTTCATTGCTATTACACCGGCAATTGCTATTCTTCTTTTTTGACCGCCGCTTAAATCAAAAGGCGATATATCCTTCAATTCCTCATAATCCAGCCCGACTAACTCCAATGATGATTTTACTCTTTTTTCTATTTGTCTATCATCTAACCCCAAGTTTTTCGGTCCAAAGGCAATATCCTTGTACACAGTTTCTTCAAATAGTTGATGTTCCGGATATTGAAAGACTAGTCCCACTTTTTGTCTTACACTTCTTAAAGATACTTCTTTTGAATTAATATCAATGTCATCTAATAATATTCTACCCGAAGTCGGTTTTAACAGCCCGTTTAAATGCTGGATAAGGGTTGACTTGCCCGAGCCGGTATGCCCTATAAGCCCTATAAACTCACCATCGTTGATATCAATAGATATATCATCTAAAGCCTTCTGTTGAAAAACAGTATCCTTCATATAGATATATGTCAGGTTTTCTATTTTAATTGGCATAACTCCACCACCATTTCTTGTACTGTCAAGATATCCGGAGGCAAATCAATCCCTTCCTTTATCAGCATTTGTGCCAAATCCGTAATTTGCGGAACGTCAAGTCCTAACTTTTTCATTTCTTTAACTTTAGAAAAAACCTGCTTGGGAGACCCTTCTAAAGCAATTTCTCCATCTTCCATCACATAGACCCTATCAGCGTTTACTGCTTCATCCATATAATGAGTTATAAGAACTATTGTTATGTTCTCTTCCTTATTAAGCCTTATTATGGTTTCTATTACTTCTTTTCTGCCGGAAGGATCAAGCATTGCAGTAGGTTCGTCCAATATTATACATTTCGGCTTCATAGCTAATATTCCCGCTATAGCAATTCTTTGTTTTTGTCCTCCGGAAAGAAGATGAGGACTATGCTTTCTATATTCAAACATATCAACATCGATAAGTGATTCATCCACACGTTTCCTAATTTCCAGCGACGGTATTCCAAGATTCTCAGGGCCAAATGCAACATCCTCTTCAACTATTGTTGCAACAATTTGGTTATCGGGATTTTGAAAAACCATACCCGCTGTTTGCCTGATATTCCAAAGAACCGAAATATCCGATGTTCTCATACCGTTTATATAGACAACACCGGAGTTAGGTATAAGTAAAGCATTTAACAGTTTTGCAAAGGTTGACTTTCCCGATCCGTTATGCCCTAATATAGCAACAAATTCACCTTTTTTAATTCTAATGTTTATATTTTGAAGAGCAAAAAGTTCCTCAGATTCTTGAGCCGGGTATTTAAAAGAAACATTTTCAGTCTTTATCATTCTTTACTACCTCTTTTATATAAAATCGCAGCACGGTCACTGAAACATAGATGCATCATCAAAAAACATGGGACTAAGTTTTTACTTAATCCCCCGGTTTTTTTGCATTATTATACTAATTCAAGTAAAACAACTTCAGCTGCATCTCCGCGTCTTGGTGCGATTCTTAGTATTCTTGTATAACCACCGTTTCTTTCACTATACTTAGGGGCTATTTCATCAAACAGTTTTTTAACAATATCTTCTTTTGTTATATACGCCATTGCTTGACGTCTGGCATGTAAATCTCCTCTTTTACCAAGGGTTATCATCTTTTCTGCTATGCTTTGTGCTTCTTTTGCTTTTTTATCCGTTGTCATTATCTTCCCATGTTCCAACAATCCTGTTGTAAGGTTTCTAAGCATAGCCTTTCTATGAGCACTGGGACGTCCAAGCTTTCTATATCCTGCCAAATTTATACCTCCTCATCCCTTAATCGTCATTCTTTTTTAAGCTTAAACCAAGTGAAGCCAATTTATTTTGTACTTCTTCTAAGGATTTCTTGCCAAGATTTCTAACCTTCATCATATCTTCTTCCGTCTTATAGGTCAGTTCCTCTACAGTATTAATGCTTGCCCTCTTCAAGCAATTAAATGACCTTACGGAAAGATCTAATTCTTCTATCGTCATTTCCAAGACTTTGTCCTTTTTATCTTCTTCTTTTTCAACCATTATTTCTACATCGCTTACATGTTCTGTTAGGGTTATAAATAAATTTAAATGTTCATTTAATATCTTTGCACCTAAGCTGGCTGCTTCATCCGGCTTTATGGCACCGTTAGTCCATATTTCCAATGTAAGTTTATCAAAGTCAGTTCTATTGCCTACTCTAGTGTTTTCAACAAAGTAATTAACCTTTTTAACAGGTGTGAATATGGAGTCTATGGGTATAACACCAATAGGTTGACCTGACTGCTTATTCTTCTCGGCAGTTGCATATCCTCTGCCTTTTTCAACAGTCATCTCCATATATAACCTGCTTTCTTCCCCTAGTGTAGCTATATACAAATCAGGATTAATTATCTCTATATCCGCATCCGCAATAATATCTCTTGCCGTAACAACTTTCTCACCTTGGGCTTCGATTCTAATTATTTTACTGTTTTCACCGTGCAGTCTAAAAGCAAGTTCCTTGATACTAAGAATTATCTCCGTTACATCCTCTTTTACACCCGGGATTGTAGAAAATTCGTGCAGAACACCGTCAATTTTTACTTGAGATACGGCTGCCCCGGGTAAAGCTGATAAAAGTATCCGCCTTAAAGAATTACCAAGTGTTATACCATTGCCTCTCTCCAAGGGTTCAACAACAAATTTTCCGTATTTAAAATCTTCAGTCATCTCAATACACTCAATTTTGGGTTTTTCAATTTCTATCATTCTACAAAACCCTCCTTAATCAAATTTATATTTATTCCGAGGGTAACTTATTTCTGCTACTTGGAGTATAACTCAACAATCAGATGTTCTTCTATCGGCATGTCAATATCTTCTCTTGCCGGAAGTGAAATTACCCTAGCCTCCATCATTTCTGTATTAACTGAAAGCCATTGCGGAGGAGTTTTTGCTTCTGCCGTTTCAGCTAATTCTTTAAACTTTTCAGTACTCTTACTATTCGCCTTTACGACTATCAAATCATTGATATCTATCTGATAAGATGGTATATTAACCTTCTTCCCGTTTACTGTGAAATGACCATGTCTTACAAGTTGTCTTGCCTCGGCTCTGGAATCTCCAAATCCCATTCTGTATACAACATTGTCAAGCCTTTTTTCTAAAAGAATCAACAGATTTTCACCTGTAACACCCTTCATTCTTTCCGCCTTTTCAAAATAAAGTCTAAATTGCTTTTCTAAAATTCCATATATTCTTTTTACTTTTTGTTTTTCTCTTAATTGTGAACCGTAGTTAGATACTTTCTTCCTGCTTTGTCCGTGTTGACCGGGAGCATAACTCCTTCTTGCTATAGCACATTTATCAGTATAGCATCTATCACCTTTTAAATAAAGCTTCATGCCTTCTCTTCTGCATAATCTGCAGACAGCACCGGTATATCTAGCCATTTTTACACCTCCTGTTAATCATACTCTTCTTCGTTTTGGCGGTCTGCAGCCGTTATGGGGTATTGGGGTAACATCTTTTATCATGCTTACTTCCAACCCTGCCGCCTGTAATGATCTAATTGCCGCTTCTCTTCCTGAACCCGGGCCTTTAACAAATACTTCAATAGTCTTCAATCCGTGTTCCATCGCTGCTTTTGCCGCAACTTCTGCCGCCATTTGAGCTGCAAAAGGAGTACTCTTTTTTGAGCCTCTAAATCCTAGGGAACCGGCACTGGACCAAGATAGTGCATTTCCTACAGAATCTGTTAAGGTCACTATTGTATTATTAAATGTTGATTGGATATGAGCTGCGCCTCTTTCAACATTTTTTCTTTCTCTTCTTCTTCTAGTCCTTTTTGCCTTTGGCTTTGCAACCATTAAGCCATACCTCCTTCTTTTAATAAGTTTATTACTTTCTTCTTCTGACTCCTACAGTTCTCTTAGGACCTTTTCTCGTTCTGGCATTTGTCTTAGTTCTCTGTCCTCTTACAGGAAGTCCCCTTCTATGGCGAATTCCTCTGTAGCAACCTATTTCCATCAGCCTTTTAATATGCAATGCAACTTCTCTTTTTTGGTCACCTTCAACTTTATAACTTTTATCTATAACTTCTCTCAGTCTTCCAACTTCCGCTTCTGTTAAATCTTTTACCCTAGTATCAGGATTAACTCCGGCTTCGGTCAGTATTTTATTCGATGTTTTTCTTCCAATACCATATATATAAGTGAGACCAATCTCTGTTCTCTTATCTCTGGGTAAGTCCACTCCGGCGATTCTTGCCATTAATATCTACACCTCCAATTGTAAATTCAATATATTATGGGAAATCAATCAATTTACCCTTGTTTTTGCTTGTGTTTCGGATTTTCGCAGATAATCATCACTTTACCTTTTCTTTTAATTATCTTGCACTTTTCACACATTGGTTTTACCGATGGCCTGACTTTCATTTCATAACCTCCTTGATCATTTACCGCGCCATGTAATTCTGCCTCTAGTCAAATCATAAGGTGAAAGTTCAACTGTCACTTTATCTCCCGGGAGTATTCGTATAAAATTCATTCGAAGTTTTCCCGAAATATGAGCTAAAATCCTATGTCCATTTTCCAGTTCAACTTGAAACATGGCATTAGGTAATGCTTCTACAACTTTTCCTTCTACTTCAATTATATCCTGTTTAGACATAAGGTAATCAAACCTCCTGTTAATTTTTCTCTTCTAAGGATTTAAGAAAACTTCTTATCTCAAAATTTTCAACATTTCTATTTGTATCAATTTTATTTTTTAGGGTATTTGAAGTAATATTTACAAATTTCAAGTGCTTAACCTTTTTTTTCTTAGGTTTTTCAACTTTTCTCAAACAACCGTCTGCAATATAAACATAATCCCTATCAATTTCTTTTAATATAATAAATTTTCTACCTTTATCTCTGCCTGCTTTTGATATAACTACTTGTCCGGGTCCAATATTATCCATGGATATCACCTCAATTATACCATCGTAAGTATTTTGGGCTCACCTGTGGTGATGGCAATTGTATTTTCATAATGAGCGGAAAGACTTCCGTCCAAGGTTACCACTGTCCATCCATCAGATAAAGTTTTTACGTGAAATCCACCTTCGTTGACCATTGGTTCTACTGCTAATGTCAAACCCGCTTTAAGTCTGGGTCCTTTGCCGGCTCTTCCGTAGTTTGGAACTTGCGGATCTTCATGCATGTTCTTGCCTATGCCGTGTCCTACTAAATCCCTAACTACTGAATATCCATTTGATTCAACAAAGGTTTGTATTGCATTTGATATATCTTGCACTCTTTTTCCCTCAACAGCCATAGAAATTCCTTTAAAAAAACTTTCTTTAGTTATCTCTATCAGTCTTCTTGCTTTTGCTGGTACATTTCCTATTTCAAACGTACGCGCTGCATCTCCGCAATACCCTTCATAAACTACTCCAATATCAATGCCAACAATATCACCGTCATTTAAAACTCTATTATCGGGAATACCATGTACTACTTCTTCATTAATTGATGCACAAATACTTGCCGGATAGCCATTATACCCTAAAAAAGCAGGTATCCCCTTATTGTTTCTAATAAATTTTTCGGCTATTCTATCAAGTTCTTTAGTTGTAATTCCGGGTTTAATTACCTCTTTCAGCTTTTCAAAAGTTAAAGCAACTATTTCGCCTGCCGCCTTCATTATCTCCAGTTCCCTAGTTGATTTTATATACATATTCATTACTCCAATATTTGGCATATTTCGGCAAATACTTT
>Ga0265293_10007677_pt1 | contig 16446 bp, 20 predicted proteins | sample Munlanlewell138R_FD_192505 | JGI IMG/M metagenome (GOLD analysis project Ga0265293, IMG submission 192505) | Leachate microbial communities from a municipal landfill in Southern Ontario, Canada - Leachate well 138R | ecosystem: Engineered > Solid waste > Landfill > Unclassified | place: Canada...
GGTGGCGGATTGGGGTTTGTCGATGCCGATGCTGCGGGGCAGGGCGGGCGTATCGATACCCAGGCGCGGCAGGGGCGGCAGATCCACGCCCATGCGAGGCAGGTCCGGCAGGCCCAGGGTGGCGGATTGGGGTTTATCGATGCCGATGCTGCGGGGTAGGGTGGGTGCATCGATGCCGATATTGGGCAGCGTCGGTACGGGCATGGCATGGGCCGAGGCGGCCATGGCCAGCCCGGCGCCGGCCTGCTTGAGGCGTTTGACCATACCTTCCATTTGCTTCATGGGTGCGGATTCTTTGCGCTGTAGACCCTGTTGGTAGCCCTGTACGGTGTTGACGCCAAATTCCGCAAACACGCGGCTGGGGGAGTTGATACCGAGCTTTGCCCTGAACCAGTTGGCGGCTTTGCCTCCGACGCCGACGATCGCTTCCTTGAGGGCGCCGAGCCTGGTGGTGATGCCGCCGATAAGGCCGTCGACAAGGCTCACACCCAGGCCGACGAAGCCGCTGATGAGGTTTGGGAAGAACATCACCAAATTCCCTAGCATCTGGCCAAATGCTCGACCGATACTGGTGGCTTTTTCAAACTCGCCGCCGACAGTCGCCACTGGGGAAAATAGCGACTTGAATCCACGCCATAACCAGCCCACTACACCTGCGATGCCCTCGAACACATGGCGTATGGGGAAAAACTGCAACAAAACCGCCAAGGCTTTGCCAAAGGCGACTATGGCGGGGCCGACAGCACTGGCAAGCCCCTGCCAGAACCCCAGGAAAAAGCCTTTGATGGGTGCCCAGTATTTGTAAATAAGGCCTGCCGCCAGAACAATGGCGGCAATGGCGCCGAGGAGCCAGCCCACAGGGTTGGCCAGTATCACAGCACCCAATGCTTTGAACCCTACCAGCAGGGCAGGCAAGGCGGTTTTGGCCAGCAGAAGCCCTCCTTTTGCCAATCCGCTAAGCACCCACACCACGGGTTTAAGCAATAGGCCCGCGGCGGCGGACATTTTGATTGCCCCTGCCGTCATCATCAACAGGCCCACTGTGGCGGCCAGGCCACCGCCGATAACCAGCACGGCGCTGATGCCAGCGGCCAGCAGTGCCAGAACTCGGGTGAGGGTGGGGTTTTCTTTGGCGAGGGTGCCGATTTTTTCGGAGAGGTCGCCAAACCAGCGGGACAGGGCTTTCAGTTCCGGCGCTAAAGCTTCGCCCACGACGGCCAGAGTATTGGTAAAGGTGCCGGTGGCGGCGTCCCATAGATTGGCGAGGGTGCCGAGTTGCTCCTCGACACGCTTGCGCAGATCAGCCTGGGATTGCAGCTTGCGGACAATATCTTGATAGCCCTCAGCGCCCTGTTCGATGATTTTGCCAAGAGCGATGCCGGTCTCTGCGTCGTCGCCGAAGAGTTCCCTGATAACGTCGCCACGGGCGACAGTGTCGAGATTTTTGAGCTTGTTCAGCTCGGCCATGAATTGGTCGATACCGCCGAACTCACCCTTGCCGTCGGTGAAGTCGAGCAGCGCCAGGCCATTTTTTTGCATCAGCTTGTTGGCTTTGGCGACCTTGTCCATATTGAGCGAGGCGTTGACGACTTTGCGAATCGCATTACCCGCTGAGTCGCCGCGCATACCGGCTTGATCGAGCATCGCCACGAAGGGGGCCAGTGCGGTGGCGCCATCAAGCCCCTGGCGATTGATGGTTTGCATGACCGGCCCGAGATTTTTGTATACGCCGAGCAGGTTGTCTGCCTCGAGGCCGACACCCCTGAGGCGCTGGATAACATCGACCAGGCCAAACATGTCTTTTTCGGATGTGCCGGTGTTTTCCTGTAAAACGGAGACAAACCTGGCGGCTTCGTCGGCGGGCAGTTTCATGCGCACGGCCAGGTAGGCCGCAGATTCACCCAGCCCACCAAGGATGCCCTGGGTGGACATCCCTTGGGATTTGAGCATGGTCATCATGTTGATGAAATCGGCGGTATTGCCGGGGAGCTTGTTACCCAGGTTGGTGGATAGATCGATGATTTTTTGAAACTCCGGGCCAACCTTGCCCGATTGATCCATCAGCTCTACACGCAAGTCGGTGCGTGCGGTTTCCATCGACGAAAACGCCGACACAGGCTTGAGCAGTTGCCTGCCCGCCGCTTGCCCCATATACGCGGCGCCCACGCCATGGGCCATGACGCCCATGCCCGCGCGGTGAAGGTCTTTACCTTGCTGCCGGACCTTGTTGAGTTTGTCCTGCTTGCCGATGAGCTGGTTGAGTTGGGCTTTTTGGCGGTCGAGGGCATCGGTGAGGCGCTGCTCGTCGCTGCGCAGGGCTTTGGATTTATGCCCCAGTTTGTCGGTGCTGATACCGGCATCGCTTAGCTGCTGTTTGTAGCGGCCGAGCTTTTCTTGAGTGATGTCGTGGCTGCTGCCCAGCGCCTTGAGCCGGGTTTCGGTGCTTTTGATTTCCTGTTGGTACTTTTTGATGGCGCGGCTGGATCTGTCGGATGCCTGTTGCGCTGACAGGAGCCTGATTTGGGCCTTTTCCAGCTCGCGGTGGAATTCTGCGCCGCTGGCCTTGCCGTCGAGCATGGCCTTGGCCAGCTTGTTGTACTGACTGCGGGCGTCTTTGAGATTGCTTTTGATGTTGACGTTGGCTTCGCGCTGCTTGTCGAGCGCTGCTGTTAACCCCTGGCTTTTGCCTTGCAGGTCGCGTATGGCGCGGGTTTGGTTGCGCAGCTCGATATTGGCTTTGCGATAGCCGGTGACATCCCGCTGCTGTGCCTGCAGGGCTTTGAGCTCTGATTTGTTGTCGCCGTAGGCCTGATTGAGCGACTTGATCTGTTTGGTGATGTGCTGAATAGGCCGGGTGGCTTTATCGACCGCGCCAAGGATGACCTGGAGTTTGAGATCGGAGGCCATATCAGCCTCCGCTTACACGGGTTAGCCGGGCGCTTGCTGGCGGGGTTCTTCGCTGCTGGCCAGTAGCGCCTGGCTCTCGGCAAGCTGCTCTTTGAGCGCAGCGTCCGACGTGCCGAAGGCCTGGCTCAGCGCCCAGAAGGGCAGCACGATGGCCCACAGCCCCAGGGCGAACATAAACACGGCGCCGAGAGCCAGGCTGATGAACAGCAGGATATTGAGGATGAGTGCCATGGATCACAGTATAGCCTCTACTTTTTGGCGCCGCTACGCGGGGGTTTTGCCCCGCTGCGCTGGCGCGCCCGCTCTCGCCAGGCCATGAGTTCGGAAAGGTTGAGGGGGTCCATCTGCTCTGGGCCCCAGTGAAAAATCACGGCGATATCGGCCATGGCGTCTTCGACTTGGCGAGGGATTACTCCGCCTTGGCCGACCTCGTCAACAAAAAACCGGTCACCGCGATGCCCATCTGGACGATATCCGCCGGGTCCATGGTGCGGATTTCGGCCTCGGTGAGGGCCGGCTCGGTGATGCGGGGCAGTAACTTGGTGAGGGCGGCGACATCCATTTGCATGACATCCATCAGCGCCACCCCGCGGAACGCGCCCGCCATGGGCTTGCGAATCGCCACCTGGGTGATGGTTTTACCCGCCCGCTCGATGGGGGACTCCAGTTCGATGTGCTCGGTGGTGGCTGTGGCGACCGCTGTAGGGGGTTGTGTGTGTTCGGTTTTTCCGCTCATGGTGTTGTCCTCGAGGGGTGTGGCTGCGAGAGAGTTGGGTGTCCCGGCTTCGCGCGATTTGGCCGCTTATGGTTGCCCCGTTCCCGGCCTTGATCGCACCTGATCCGTTTGTACCTTGGGGCGGATCAGGGGTGACATCGCGCGCTGTGCTGCACCGTGCCGGGCGGTGCGAGAGGGTGTGGAACGGCCCCGGCGTTTACAGCCCCAGCGCGGCGCGGCGCTGGGCCAGGCGATCGACCCCGCGGACGATAAACACCATGCCGGGGATGTCGATTTCGATGATGTCTTCACCCGCCACGGTGAGCTTGTAGTAGGTGCAGCTGGTGGTGGTTTCGATCTGGTTGTCGCCACCGCTTTCGGCCTCGCCCATGGCGATGGTTTTGTGGCGGCCGCGCACCACCACCTCGACCGGGGTGATTTCGCCGGTTTCGTCGCTTTCGTAGCTGCCGGTGAAGCGCAGCAGGGAGGCGTCGTGAATGGGTGTGCCGTAGTCGTTGAAGATGTCGGCGATGATGCCGGCGGCGGTCCATTCAAACTCGATGACTTCTTGCCCCATGTCGATTTCCACGGTGCCGTCCATGCCGCCGCCGCGGTATTCCTCCATGCTGCGGGCCAGTTCCGGCAGGGTGAGGCTGGGGATTTGCCCCTGCCAGTTGTTGCCGTCGCCGAAGAGGTTGAAGTCTTTCAGTTTTTTGGGGAGTGCCATGGGTATCTCCTTTCAGGGGCGGTGGTCGGTGCCGATCAGGCGACGCGGTCGGCGAAGTCCACCAGGTATTGGTCGGTGATGCGCTGCTGGAACATGAGGTTTTCCAGGGGTGGCACCGGGGTGTAGTCGTAGTCGATGTAGAGCTTGCCGCTTTTGAGGACGTCGGGTGTGTTGAGGGTGTCGTCCATCCAGGCGGAGCCACCGAGGATGTAGCCGCGGCGGGTGAGCTCGCGGAACTTGGCGTTGATGCCTTCGATGATGTCGCGCACCAGGCTGGGGTGCATGGGTTTGTCGATGGCCCACAGGTGCGCCTCGGCGATGGTGTCGGCCACGACCTGGGCGGTGCGGGTGTAGTTTTCGAAGGCGAACAGCGGATCCTCGCTGCAGGTGCGGCTGCCCCAGAAGCGGAATCCGGATTTTTGCACCAGGGTGGTGATGTCGGCGGCGTTGAGCAGGCCTGCGTCGGTGGCGGGGTCTTGCAGGTCCCAGCTGACGTCGGCGCTGATGCCGGTGACGCCGTTGACGGGCATGTTGGAGAGGGTTTTATGCCAGCCGATCTCGTTGTCGAGGCGGGCGCGGTGGCCCAGGGCCTTGGCGACGGCGGGCAGGGTGGCGGTGGCCTCGGCGACCACGTCGAAGGCGGTGAAGTCGGGCCAGATGACCATGGCTTCGCGGGCGCCGATGCTGTCGCGGTAGGTGACGGCTTCGGTGACGGTGGCGCAGCCGTGGGCGCTGAGGTAGGCGAACCCGCGCAGGGCCTGGGCAATGGCGACAAGGGCGGTGGCGACGTCGGCGGTGTCGAGCTCGGGCACGCCAAGGATGCGGGGTTTTACGCCCAGGTGCTGTTCCGCCACCAGGAGGGCTTGCAGGCCGGTTTTCTGCCCGGTTTGGGCATCCACATCGCCGATGATATTGGCTGTGGTGGCGGCGTCGTCGATGCCTTCCTCCACCCGTACCACAACGACGAGGGCGCGGGTTTCCGCCACGATGGCGCGCAGGGCGCGGGAGAGGGTGCCCTCGACACCGGCATCGGCGATGGCTGCGTACAGGTCGGTGATTAGCACCGGGGTGTTGAGGGGGAAGCGCTCGGCGCTGGCGTCGCTGGCGATGGCCACCAGGCCGATGACGGCGGTGGAGACGGTGCGAATGGGGCGGGTGCCTTCGTTGATTTCGACGACACGGACGCCGTGGTGATAGGTCTCGGGCATGTGTTGTGCTCCTGCGCAGGTGGCTGAGGGTAGATTCGCCCCCCGGTTACCGTGGTAAGCGATACGTCACCATGGTTGCCCGCGCGGGCGCGGGCTGCCAGCGAGGGGGGCTGTATGCGCAGGTTTTACAGGCGGCCGTGGCGATCGAGTTAAACGGCGTCAATCTGTGCGGCGGCGTCTGGGGCATTGGCGTCGATAGCGGCGAGGACTTCCTGGCGCCGTTGTTTGGTACCCAGGGCCTGCCCGTAGGCTTGGCTGTAGGCGGTGGCATTGGCGAGGATGCGTGCCACCACGTCGGCAACGGCAAGGCCTTTGGCCGCGGCGATGTGTTCGAGGAGGGGCACCGGTGCGGTATTGTCGGCCGCGTAGCGTTCAGCTTGGGCTTGTTGTTGTGGCCAGGATTCGATTTCGTAATCGGGGTAGCCGGCGCGAATTTGGTCGACCACGGCGGTAAAGTTGCCGTCGATCTGTTGGGATTTTACGGCGCGTAGTTGTTCGATGTTGTCGAGATGGATCTGGGCGCGCCAGGTGTTGTAGTCGGTGAGCAGGTCGGCATGCTGTTGCTCTGTAATTGCCGTTGCCGCTGGCGGCAAGGGCACCGTGTCGGGCAGGCGGCCGATGATAATGGCCGGCTTGGCGCGCCGGTCGACAGCATCGACGATGAGCGCGGGGTGCGGTAGTGCCGGGCCGTGGCGCAATGGGAATAGATTGGCGGGGCGGCCGTCTTTGGCGTCGATGTAGTGGGCGGTGAGGTGCTGCATGGTGGCTCCTGATAATTACCGCTAGCTCAACAGAATTCGGCGGACTGCGCGGACTCTTTGCAGCGCGGTAAACCCGCTGCGTAATTGACGGCCGTGCCAAAAATTTTGGATCCATGCGTCAGGCCCATTGTCTTCGGTGGAACTCCAGTAAAAGCCCGTTGCAAAGGCCTCGGCCTGGCCCTCCTGAAATGGCACCAGTGAGGTTTGAGGAGGGTCGTCGTCGGAATAGCCTGATCCCGGCGGATCCGAGTTTTGATTGGTGCCATAGACCGCCGCAGCCCCATACCAGGTGCTGGCATCTCTCAACGTATTTTCGTTATCGGCATTTTTCGGTTTGAAGTGCCGGTAGCACAGCTCAAGTTCGTCCCGTGAGGGCAAATACCAGTCGGTATAGCCATTAAGCCCTGAGCCAGCATTACAGTTGTCCTCACACCATTTAACGGCAGGGAACAATGTCAAGTCGCCTGCCGCAGCGGCGATGATGGCGTCGTAATTGGCTTTTCCGTCGGCGGCGGTGTTGGGGGGCACGCCGCCGGTGTTGTTGACAATCGTTGAGGTGGTACGCCAATTTCTGGTAGAGCTGCCGCTGTCGCCGTCGCCGGGGGAGAGGATAAGCAAATAGGTGAGCCCGTCATAATCCGAGACGATAGTGCCTGCAATATACCCACCACCATAGGGCGCGCCGATATTGGTGGGGTCGAAAAATTCCACTTCAGTTGTAAACCCAGTTTGAGCAGACCACTCCGACCAGCCGTACGTTTCACCTTGATGCCGGGCCTCGACCAGGTAGCCGGTTTCACCGTCTTGTAAGACCCCTTCCGGGATGGCATAGGCTGTCATGTTTGCGGTGATATCCCCACTGTCGTGAATGACCGTTCCATTCGATGCCAGGCGTATGCGGATTTGCGTGGCGATGTGGGTGTCTGTACCGCCAGCCACGGAAAAGGCACTGGTTTCAATGACGGGCATTTCTGGCACGTCTACTGCCTCATCGGCAGGGCTGGTGATGGTGGGCGCCTCAACAAATATCGCCGGTGTGGTAAAGCTGGTCAGTGGGGATTTGTCGCTAATATCGTCGAGCACGGTTTCATCTTGATAGCACCACCAGAAGGTTGACTGTTGCGGCAAGTTTGTCTCTACGGTGTGTGATAACGCAGGCGTAATGGTATCTGGCGCGATTGCTACTCCTGTGTAAAGGGGGTTGCCCGCACCATCGGCATTGTCGTACACATAAAAATGACGCTGTAGCTGGGGAATGCCGTGCAGTGGGTAGTAAGGCCCACCCTCAAGGGTTGGCGTAAAAAGGGCTTCAATACCACCGACTGGCGCGATATTGAGTGGGCGACGAACGCGGGGGGCGTAATCGTAAATAAACCTATGGGTGGCCAGCGCTTGTGACGGATCCACCACCAGTGTCACCAGGCTGGCGTTGGCCCACTCCACCAGTACGCGGATAAGAATTTCCTGCGCGGAGCCGTCGGCGAGGGACATTTTGTAGGTGGGCGGAAAACGGCCGATGGCGATCAGGTCATCCTCCGCATCCTTGATGCCCACTTCGCGAATGGAGTAGCCGCCTTCGTCTTGTGGGATCACGCCTTCGACAATGATTCGCGAGGGGTTGTCTGGATCCACCGCCATAAAGCTGATGGGCGCGGACCAGCGCTCATCGACCAGCTCTGTGCGCGCGACCAGGGCTGCGGAGTCGTAGCTGTTGTAGAACCCCTCGCCACCGCCGGTGCCGATGTGAATGGTGGCTAGCTGGACGGGGTTGCCACTGATTTCAGCCGCTGCGTATTTTTGCAAGCCCACGGCAGTGCGCAGGGTGTAAAACTGTGTCATGGGGAGTCCTCTGGATAGAGCGTTACCGTGTTGAGGTGTGTCGTTGCCTGGGCTGAAGACAGGATGCCCCTGGAGATTGGCGACCAGCCCACCAGGTGGGGCCAGGCGGATAACCGACTGTTGCGATGCAGAGTGTTGATGATTTGGTCGTATTGAGATTGGTCCATTTCCCGCCCCGGAACGGTGTTGATAATCCGGTAGGTGGCAGGATTGCCGCCGTAGCTGAACCACTCGCTGAACAGCAGCCCGGGTAGCCCCAGGTTTTCGATAGCCTCTTGGGTGCTGGTGACATTACCCAGCCGACGGCGCCGTTCAAGCGCGGCGGCAACCACGGCGCGCTGCTGTTGTTCTGGCCACTCGGCCGACCACTCGACGACGCCCACCGCCCAGGCGAGCCAGGGGAGGATATTGAGTGGGCAGGTGGCGGGGTTCCACAGGCTGTGGTGGTTAACGGGGAGAGCTGTGGCGTCGGCCAGGGTTTCGGCCAGGCGGGCTTCGAGCGCTGTTTTGTTGGGGGGTAACAGTGTCATGCCAAGGTCACCGTTACTGCCGTGCAGTAGGCGGCCTGGGTGTTGTCGCAGGTGATGTCTTGCTCGAGGTTGAGTTCAACCCGGCTGACACCTTCGACGTAGAGCACCGCCAGGGCGGCGTCGCGCACCACGCCTGCCCCCAGTTTGTGGTGAGCATCTACAAAGGCCTGGATTTTGGCCTCGGCGGCATCGCGCACCACGCTGGCATCGGGACCGGGGGCAACGGTGATGGTGGCGGCGATGTTGTATTCGATCACCGTGGCGCTTTGCACGCTGACGCTATCGGTGAGAGGACGCACGGTGTCGTCATTCAAGGCGGCCAATACGGTGGCCTGCAGGCCGGCATCGGCAATGCCGTTGCCGGTATTGGAAAGCACGGTAATGGTGACCTGCCCCGGCGCGAGGGTGATGGCGCTGGCGTCTTTAACGTCGCCATCGGCAGAGAGGGCGTGGTAGATGTAGCCGTCGCGAGGCCCTGCCGTGCTCCAGCCATCGGGGGCCAGCAATAGGCGGCGGCGGTAGTCAGTGTCGCTTTCATACAGGGGGGCAACCGGGGGGATGGCGTCTGGGTCGCCGGGGTTGATTTGCAGCCGTGCGGTGGCGTAGTAACTGACGCCGATGTGGTCTAGCTCGGCACCGGTGGCATAGGCCACCAGGAGGGCTTGGGCGCGTTCGTTGAGTAGCTGGCGCAGCAGCAACTCACGGTAGGCGTTCTCTTGCAGCAGTTTAACGAGGGGTTCGCTTTCGAGGGCGAGGGCTTCAGACAGGGTGGGGCGATCACCCTCCGGTGTGAGCTCTAGCAGACGTGCCTTTCGCTCTGCGAACAGGGTCTCGAAATCGAGCGAGTCGATAATGCTGGGAGGGGGCAGCAGGGATAGATCAATACTCATGTGATGGCTGTCTCCAGGAATACGGGCTGGCCGTCACGGGTTTGGCCGTCAATTTCGAGGATGGCGCCGCCGGGGTGACTGGTATTGATGCGGCGGCGAACGGCGGTGATGCGCAGGCGCGGTTCCCAGCGCAGCAGGGCCATGACGGTGGCGGCGTAAGCGCGCAGCAGGGTGGCGTCGTTGAGGGGTTGGTCGATGAGGTCGGGCAACAGTGAGCCGTAGTCGCGGCGCATGACGCGGGTGCCCACGGGCGTGGTGAGGATGTCGCGCACGCTTTGGCGGAGGTGGTCGAGGCCGTCGATCCGGCGCCCTGTGGTTGCGTTCATGGCGCTCATTGCTGCGGGTTGGGGGCGCCGGTGGTGCCACCGCTGTCACCGGGGTGATTGTGGCCGTTGTAGATGGCGCGGTCGGCGGCCATGGTGCGCACGCCGTCGCTGACGTGGCCGCTGGCGGCGAGGTTGCCGGTGATGGTGACGTCGCCGACGACGGTGATGCCGCCGTCACTCACCAGGTGGAGGGTGGCCCCTGGCGGCAGGGTGATGTGGGCGGCTTGCTGCTGGTGGTTGTATTGGATGACGGCGCCGTCGGGGAAGGTGCGGTGCCACAGGTGTGGGTTGTCCGACGGGGCGGGGTGTTGCTGTTGGTAGAGGGCGGGCAGGACGACGCCGGCGGCGGGGTCGCCACCGGGGGAGAACACGAGGACTTGTTCGCCCTCTATGGGGGGATCCCAGTCGGTGGTGGTGCCGGCGCGGGCACTGACCCAGGGGAGCCAGCCGGTGAGCAGTTGGCCGCTGGCGACACGGACACGGGCGGCGCTGTGGTCCACCTGGGCGATGGTGCCCAGGCGGATCAGGTTGTGTATCAGGCGCAGCAGTTCGGCGGTGTTGTTCATGCCGGTATGCTTGCCCGCGCGGGCGCGTGGCGCCACGCGGTGTGGGTGTAAATGGCGGGGTTACAGGGGCGGGCTCAGGTGAGGTGGTCGATGAGCATGTCGCGCACCAGGTTGCGGTCGGCCTCGCTGATGCCGATCAGGGGGCGGGCGGGGTATGGGTAGTGGGGCCCGCCGGGGGTTACGCGGTCGCGCAGGCCGTAGTGGTGGACGCGGGCGATGCGGGCAACCCGGCCGGTGAAGCCGACGCCGGCGGCGCTGGGACTGCTGGTGATGCGCAGGTGTTTGGCCTGGCGGATTTTGGCGAACATCGGGCCGCGACGGATGGCGCCCTGGCGCTGGCGGTGCTGGCGGTGCTGGGGTTTGCGGGGTTGGAAGGGGCTGCCGTCGGGGTCTTGCTGGGCGCGAATGCGGGCGCTTTGGCTGCGGCGCAGTTCCCGGGCGATGGCAGCGGCGAGCTTGCGGCGCTGGGCGGGCTGCAATTTGTCCAGCAGGGGGGCGACCCAGCTTTCGAGGGCGTCGAGGTCAGTCACCGGGTGGTTCCTCTGGGGTGTCGCCCCATTCGGCGATGAGGGTGTAGCCGGGATCTACGTCGGCGTTGCGCAGGTAAAGCTGCCAGTGGGTGGCGGGGCAGGCGTCGATGGGGAATTCGGGCATGCGGTGTTCGGCATCAATGCGGCCGGCGGCGCAGTCCACCAGGGCGACGACGCGCTCGGTGAGGGTGACGTCGATGGCGAGGTCCCAGCTTTGGTTGGTGAGCAGTTCGGCCTGGAAGCGCACGGCTTCGCTGGGTTGCAGGTTGGGCTGGTAGTGGGAGAGCCATTGCAACAGGGGGATGATGACGGTGTCGAGGTCGCCGCTGTGGTCCATCAGGAGGATTTTGACGGGGACGCTGTATTGGTGGGACAGGGTTTGGCCGCGGTGGAATTCGATGGTGCCGTCTTCTATGAAGGTGAGGAGCTTGTCCGGGTTGGCGGCCAGGCCCGGGATGGCGTTGATGAGGTGCGCGCGCAGGGATTGCAGTTTTTTCATGTGCGGGTGCCGGTGGTGGTTATGGCCCAGTGGTGGATACGCGGACCCCAGTGCAGCAGGGGCCGGGTGTGGAACAGCCCGGCGTGGCCGCGGGCGGGCACGGGCGGGGTGTCGGTGTTCCAGTTGGTGATGTTGGGGGCGGGGTCGAAGCCGTGGCGCCCTGCGGCGCCCCAGCCGTGGCGACGCGATATAGGGTTGGCGACGCTGATAAATCGCCCCCATAGGCGCCCCAGGCTGACGATCCAGTCGGCGGGGTTGTAGAGGCACAGCACGGGCACGTGGGTGGGCCAGGGGCAGTCGCGGCGCAGGGCGGGCTGGATGCAGATGACGGCGCCGGCGGGGGCGCCTGCTTCGAGCAGTTCCCAGCACACGAGGCAGCCGTTGCTGTGGCCGACGAGGATGTCGCCGGGGGCTATGTGGGGGAGGATGCGGCGGGTGGCCTTGCGGTTGCGCCAGCGCAGGCGCAGCAGGCCGACCCAGCCGTAGTTGTGGTCGATGACGTCGATGCCCTCAAGGGCAAAGAAGGGGGCGAGCTTGCCGATGCTGTCGCTGCCGCCGTCGCTGACGTTGAAGCCGTGGATGAGGTGGGCCTTCATCCGGGGCTGGGCTCGCGGTGGCCGCCACTGGCGATCGCGGCTTGTTCTATCCAGTCCAGCACGGTGAGGATGAGGGCGCGGTGTTGGGCGCTGAGTGGGACGTCGAGGCCTATGGCGAGGCGGTGGTGGACGTCGCCGAGGAGGGCATCCACCAGCAGGCGGTCGGCGGGGGATAGGGTGTGGTAGCCCACCAGGTGGCGCACGTGGTTGCCCAGCTCGCCGAGGGCGAGGGTTTGTGTGTCGTCCAGTACTGTGCGCACCAGTGCAACCCGCTGGATGACCTCGGTGGCGCTGACGTTGTTGTTTTCGATGAGTTTGAGGGTGGCGAACTGGACGGGCAATTGAGGGGCGCCGGGTGTTGCGCAGCCGCTGAGGATTGCCGTGAGGATGAGGGCCAGGGCGGGGAGCAGGGCTGTGGCCAGGGGAGTTTTGAGGGCTTTCATGGGCGGTTCCTTATGGGCGGGGTTTTCAGTCGATGCCGGTGAAAAACCGGTGGGCGCCGATTTCGAGGTAGTTGTCGCGCTGTGACCAGGCGGGGGCGCGGGGGCTGTTGTGGAGCCGGATGGTGAGGTAGTGGGTGGCGCCCCCGGTGGGGTCGGGTGCGTGGCCGTCGAGGGCATCAATGAGGGCCTTGAGGGCGGCGCGGCAGGTTTTTTTTGGATGGCCTGACGGTATTCCTGGCGCAGGCGCACCAGTAGGGTGTAGTTGGGGTCGTTGGCGTTCCAGACGCTGTATTGCCAGGGTTTGAGGCAGACGGCGGCGATGGAGTGATCGGGGTGGCCGGGGACGCCGGTGCCCCACCAGCGCCTTGCCTTGGCGCGGTTGAGGAGGGTGTGGGCGATGGCGAGGCGGCCTTCCTGGGTGCAGCCGCGGGCTTCGCCGTGGATGGTGAGGGCGCCGACGAGGATGTCGGTGTCAGTGGCTTTCATGGGTGTTGGCCTTTTGTACGTTGATGGTGACCTCGAGGCCGATTTTGCGCAGGACGAGGCGCATGGAGAGGTTGCCGGCGGCGAGGGCCAGGGCGGTGATGATGCTGGCGGCGCCGGTGAGGAGGATGAGCTGGCTCCAGCCAATGATGCTGCCGGGGAAGAAGAGGGTGGCGCCGGCCAGGGCGAGTACCGCGCCGAAGGCACCGGTGACGGCGTAGGCGATGGCGTAGGCGGTGATGGTTTCGCGCCGGGTGCGGTTGTGCTGGATGCTGGCGACGCAGCCACCAACCGCGCCGTTGACGATGGCGCCGATGAAGGGGATGAGTTCGCGCAGGCTGAAGCTTTGGTCGTCGAGCATGGGGTGTACGGTCCTTCTGATCATCATGTTCATTGCCTTGCCCCCTATGTCCATAGCTGCAGGGTGTCGATGCGGTGGGGCGCGGTGGTGGCTTCCGGCAGGGCGACCTGGGTGCCTTCGGGGAGGATGGGGCCGTGGCTGGCGAGGCCTGGGTTGAGCCGGAGGGTGTGTTCGGTGACGCCGGCTGTGACGCCGAGGATGCGGTGGCAGAGGGCGTCGAGGGTTTCGCCCTGGCGGGCTCTGGCGCTGCGCATTAGATGAGCTCCACGGTGGTGTGGGTGCGGCCGGTGATTTCGGCCACAGCCCAGCGAGCGTCGCGGCGGTAGTCGTCGGCGGCGAAGTCCTTGGCTTGGCCCCGTTCGTCCCCGACGCCGGTGGCGCTGTGGTCGCGGTAGCGTTCCATCAATAGTGCGTGGGCGGTGGCGTAGACGGCCTGGCGGTAGAGCAGGAGGTAGTAGCCTGGGTTTGCCCAGTAGAGGGAGGGGATGTCGTCAGCTGTCGACGCGCCCGCGGCTTGTTGTGCTGTTTGCCAGTCGGCCAGTTGACGGTTGATGTCGGCGATGGCAAGGGCGAGGGCGTGGCTGACCCTGGGGGGGGCGATGCTGGTGTCGATGCGATGGGTTTGCCTGAAGTCGGCAGGATCCACAGCGGGCCAGAAGCCGTTGTTGTCGATGGCCTCGGGCGCGTCTTGGGTCGGTGCTGTGCCGTAGGCAATCAGTGACATGGTGACCTCGTTGCTGGCAGGGCGAGCCGGGGTGGTGGAAGGGTGGGCCGGGCTGTCGGTGGGAGAACGTCACCTTGGCCCGGCGCCCTCCCGGCGTCGGCGTGCGACCTGGTTGGGGTGGCTAGTTGTTGTCCTGGCCCCCGGCGTTTTTGAGTTCCCGCTCCAGTTTTTCGATGTCCTTCTTGACGCCGACGCGGTCGTTGAGCACGAGGGCGCGGTTGAGGTTATCGAGGGCGGCCTGGGGCTCGCCAACGGCGCGCCAGGCGTAGCCCATGGCTTTGTGGAGCTTGGCGCGGATCTGGTCGTGCATGTCGGCGCCTTCGGTGAGGGCGTAGGCGCGGTGAAGGGTGCCGAGCAGGGATTCGAGATTGGTGCCGTCGACATCGATGAGTTTGAGAGCTTCGTCGGCGACCTGCTCGGCCACCAGGGAGGCGGTGTCGCGCTCGTAGTGGTCGGGTGTGTTGAGGCCGTGGCGGAGGGCGTATTCGGCGATTTCCAGCCCGCTGTCGAGGTCGCCGATGTCGAAGTGCCAGACCATGCAGGTCATGAGCACGTCGTCCTGGGCGCCGTTGCCCTTTGCCAGAACGCCCTGGGTGTAGGGGGCGAACTGGGGCAGGAGCTGGCGCTTTTTCTCGACCTTGGCCTCGACGGATTTGATGGCCTTGAGGGTGCGGCGCGCCTCCCACAGGGCGGCGGCCATGAGTTCGTACTGGTCGCCGGTTTGGGGTGCTCCGGCGGGGGCTGCGCCGGCGGCGGTGGCCGCCATGGCGCGCTGGAAGTGTCGTTGGGCGGGTGTTGCCATCGGTGTCTCCTTAAAAGCCCGGGGCAGCGCCAGCCATGGTGCTGGTTACCCCGGGGTACTGCTCGCTCTCAGGGTGGTATCAGGGGCCCGCGGGGACGTCGAAGGTGACGTTTTCGATCAGGCAGCCGAAGCCGTAGTCCTCGACCACGTAGGCGTCGTTGCTGGATTCGTAGTTCTCCACCCGCTTGCGCTTGGGGTTGTCGATGATGTGCCGGCGCCGGCTGCCGGTTTGCCAGTAGAGGGAGAGGTTCTCCAGGCTGGTGATGAAGACTGTGCCGGCGGGCACGAAGGGTGCGCGCACGGCCTGCAGGCCGCCGACACGTTTCTGGCTGATGATGAGGTCGAGTGCCTGGTTTTCCGTCGGCGTTTGGGCGTGGGCGCTGATCATGGGGAAGTATTTGTCGGCCAGCATTTCGCGGCCCATGATGGCCACCAGGTCGGTGGATTCGCGGAACCAGGGGTCGACGAGGTTGTTCACCGCGTCGAACACCAGGGCGTCGAGGTTGGCGTAGTCGCCGCCCTCGCCGATGGTGATGGCATCGGATTCGGCGACGACCTCGGTCATGACCCGGGCCGGGGCGTGGGTGCGGTACTTTTCGAGCCAGCCGATGTTCACGTCCTGCAGCAGCGGGTTGGTGGCGCGATTGGTGGCGGTGGCGGCGCTGGTGCCGTTGAAGCCGATCATGATGCGGTCGAGGGCTTGCTGGCGGACGATGGCGTTGCGCACCCGGGCCTGGAAGTCGGGGAATTTGGCCCAGGCGTCGAGCTTGCTCCAGGGCAGGAAGGTGTCGAACTCGGTGCTGACGCATTCGTAGCCGTTGTCTTCGAGCCCGGTGAGGTCGCGGGGGGCGCGGTCGTTGGCGCTGACGTCGGTGCGGCCGGCGATGGGGCCGCTGAGACCGAGGCCGAGTTTTTCGCCCTTGAGTTCGTCGACGCCGATGATGTTGATGCGGCCGAGAAATTCGGAGCTCTCCTGGATTTTGCTTTCCAGGGTTTGTTGGACGCTGGGCTCGACGGTGAAGCTCTCCGTGGCGCTGGGAACGCCCGAGAGTTGCGCGAGGCGCTGGGTGAAGTTGTTGAAGGCGATGCGGGTGTCGTTGCGCATGGGTGGCAGTCCTTAGCAGTCGGTGAGTACGGGGGCGCCGTCGCTGCCGGTGGCGCTGGCGCGGGGCGGGGTGTCGGGGTCGTTGTCGAGCCGGGTGTAGAGAGCCTCGAAGCGTTCGAGCAGGGCTTGGTGCTGATCCTTCAAGTCGTTGAAGGCAGCGGTGCTCTCGTCGAGGGCGGTTTCGAGGGCGCTGTGCTTTTCGACGAACAGGCCGAGGGTCTTTTCCAGATCGGCCCGGAAGGCGGAGAAGTCGCCCTTGGATTTATCGGTGTGGCGCTTGAACAGGGCCTTGACGCTGTCGAGCAGAGTGACGTGGTCCAATGGATCTGCACACCCCAGTTAAGAGAAAATGCCCTTAACTGGAGGAAATTACATGACCACGAGAAAACAGTATTCCAAGGAGTTCAAACTGGATGCCATCAGTCTGGTTTTAG
>Ga0265293_10007680_pt1 | contig 16443 bp, 12 predicted proteins | sample Munlanlewell138R_FD_192505 | JGI IMG/M metagenome (GOLD analysis project Ga0265293, IMG submission 192505) | Leachate microbial communities from a municipal landfill in Southern Ontario, Canada - Leachate well 138R | ecosystem: Engineered > Solid waste > Landfill > Unclassified | place: Canada...
AGGCAAGGGATGGACACACGATAAGGAATACTTCGTTTGTGCTACTTACCGCAAGAAAAAGGGTATGTGCAGTTCACATCAGATACGCAATGTTGTAGTGGAACAGCTTTTGCTAGAAGACTTAAGACGTGTAACCTCCTTAGCTAAAGACCATGAACAGGAATTCATCCGTATAGTTATGAATAATTCAGAAAAGGAACTTGCCAAAGAACTTCGCCAAAGTCAAAAGGAGTATGAACAAGCACAGACTCGTATTGCTGACATAGATAAAATCATTCGAAAGCTATATGAAGACAATGTGATGGGCAAAATTCCCGAAGAGCGTTTTTACAAGATGTCAGCTGAATATGAAGCCGAGCAGAAGGCACTGGAGGAAAGGATAACCAAATTAAAGCATACCATTGATACAGCAAATGAACAGTCCCTCAATACCGACCGCTTTTTAGCACTAGTTAAAAAGTACACAGAAATTACAGAATTGGATGCAGAGATTATCCGAGAGTTCATTGACAAAATTATTGTATTTAAGGCTGAAAAAGTAGATGGCCGCAGAACCCAGCGGATTCAAATTTTTTATAACTGCATTGGCGCTATCGATTTACCAAAATAAACGAAAAAACGGCATAGCCTAATATCAACGACTATGCCGAATTTTTCAGGAATTATAAATCCCTATCTGACCGCCCCTAAAGGGGGAGCCTTTTTATTTAGTTGCCCTTCATACCAAGAGCTCTGAAGGCCGAACTGATGTTCGTCTCGGTGTAGCCATAGTAGAAGGCGCCAACGGGTTCTGATGCCTCGAAGTGCCCTGGTGTTAGCGCATCTACTTCGACGAAGGTGAACTTGTAGTTTCCTAGTACTTGGTAGTCTGGGAATACGACATCGCTGTGTTTCTCGCCGTTGTAGTACAGTTCAACCGATGCCGATGTGGGCGCAATAATCATGACGTAGTTTACTAACCAATCTTCCTCTGCGTAAAAGTAAAGGTTCTTGTTAGTATACTGCGACGTTGGGAGAACATATAAGTGTGAAGGATCACTTAGCTCTGCGGCTTTATTAACGTTTTTCGATACAAGATTAGCGGGATCTGTAGAAGGAATGCCGTATTTTGGGTGTCGCGCTGCCAAGAGAAACTGCGAAACGCTAACAGGCTTAGTTGATGTAATGAGAAGGGGAGATACATTTCTATAACTTTGTTCATTTTCAAGGATGTAGTTCTCACCTGCAGCTAGAGATATCGTAGCATTGAATGGAGCCGATAAAGTGACTTCAGTTGCCTCTGGTGCAAAGATCGAGAGGTATGTCTCTTTATACATCATATAGCGTTTAATGAGTTGTGGCAGGACTATGTGTTCCGTACCAAGATAGCTTTCGGGTAGAACTTGCTCTAAAGTTACATCATTAAACATGATCCCCGAGGGTAACGTTATCCTTCCTATCGCACTATATACGGCAACGGGCTTATCGGCCGTAATGACGCTGCCGCTTGGATCGCGTTTACTTGGTACCACGAGGTTAAGCGCTTGGTATTTGTTGAGTGAGAAGTCCGCCGTTCCCCCTGCGCTGGGTAGACTGAGGCCATCACCTGCAACTAAGTTGGTGGTCGATTCGAAGCTCACTGTTGTGTCGTCTTCCGTTGCAATAACAACGATGCCTTGAGGCTGAAGCGTGTTGGGTCTACTCGCTGCATAATACTTCTTGGCTAGACTACGTTTGGGTAGTAACAAAGTTTCATCAGCAAGCGCCCTTGACTTGAGGTGTAGTGTCGCCGCTATGGGAAGACTGCTTTCGATGTATGCGATATCAGCCGTAAGTGAGCTTTTGCTTTGACTGAGCGATACGAGCTGGCTATCGATGTTGATCACCTTTGTACTTGCAGGATCAATCACGTACTCGAGCGTAGTGAGTGGGTTATCCAAGTTACCACGATGTGAGGAAATAATAACGTGGGAAGATTGCGCTGGGTCTGGGTTGGTCAAAATTACCTTTGCTGTAAGATTGCTCATCGCTTGGAAGTTAAAGGCGCTAAACTCGCAGCCTATATGGGCAGGAACATCGGCAGGGACTAGATCACAACACGGTAGGCATGCAGGAGCAGAGCCATTGTCTATACAAGACTTCATGGCACCACAGGTCTCATCAAGACTTAGGGTGTTATTCGCGGTGTTACAAACGTATATATCATTTGCAATACATTGCTTGGATCCGTGCACTGTGCAAACACGCGGCTCGCAAAAAGCTGTGGGATTGCTTTCGTTTGGCGCTTTACAGAAGCGATCGTTGCATTCTTCAACAATCACGTATTTGTTTTGGCTCTCATTGCAAACTTTAATCGTGTTTTTATCACATTTCGCAGGCTCTGAGTCGCGCCAAACGCGCGCTACGCAAGCCTTCGCACTGGGATCACAGAAGTTCTCCCCGCAGTCCTCTTCGCTAAAACTGTTGCTCGCGGTATGACAAGTTTTAAGGATATTGCCATCACAGGATTTTGCTCCATCGACGCTACAAACGCGATCGATGCATGTTAGGGTAGAGGAGTCGCAGTATTTATTGTTAGCAGCACAGTTTTCGACAATATCGATTTTATTATTGTTGTAGTCGCAAGCTTTCAAAACGTTGGCTTCACAATACTTTTGCTGGTGATTGCTACAGACGCGTGGCACACAAGCCAGTGCTGTCGAGTCGCAGAATTGATCAGCTCAAGAACGCTTCTCAAGGGTGTTGTTTGACGTATCACAAATTTCTAGTGCATTGCCATCACACACAGTGCCATCGGTAGTACAAACGCGCGGTACGCAAGCTAAAGCTACAGGGTCGCAGTAGTTTGCTCCGCAGTCTAGCTCGCTGCGACTGTTTGTAGTTGTATCGCAAGTCGTCAAGACGTTGCCAATACATTGAGTTCCTGAACTTGTGCAAACGCGTGGCTCGCAAGCTAAGGTCAATGGATCACAGTAATCGGAACCACAGTTTTGACGATTTAGTGTATTATTATCGGTGGTGCAGCTTTCTAGTGTGTTGCCATTACAGCGCGTTCCGTCAACTGTGCAAACGCGTGGTACGCACTCAAGTTCGAGCGGATCACAGTAGCTATCGTTACAGGCGATAACTTCAAGATAGTTTCGATTGGTGTCGCAGATGTGAACATCGTTATTTACGCAAGTCGTGCCTGATTTTGTACAAAGCCTATCCTCGCATGCTACAGGATCACTAGCGGGATTGCAGTAGCGGTCGCCATCATTACAATCATCCTTTTCCACAAGTTTACTCGCAGCACCATTAATGACACATTGTAAAACGACGTTCATCTGGCAGGAAAGAGCATCGGGCGTGTTGCAAGCTCGTTTGTCGCAAGTATAATCACCGTCTAAGGTCGTGGGCGGAAGACAATACTGATTAGAGTTACAACGTGTATCTATTACAAATTCATTCCTGCTTAGATCACAGCGCTCAATAACTCCAGGTGAAGCACTGTTGTTACAGCGCATTTCGCCTTCTTTACACACGCGGGGTACGCACTGTGTGGGCTCCAAAGAGCAGAACTTATCTTCACCGCAGTCTATTTCACTTAAAGTGTTGTTTGCGACATTACACGTGGTGAGGACTTATTGTTGCAAGTCGTTCCATCTTCGCTGCAAGCGCGCTCTACACATTCAGCAGCTGCGGAGTCACAATACTCTTCACCGCAATCCACTTCGATTTCTTTGTTATTACGCGTATCACAGCTTACGAGGACGTTATTGCGGCACTCGCTTAACGTCGCTTCACAAGCTCTCTCTTGGCAATGCGCAGTTTCTACGCCGTTGTCTATACAAACTTGGCTCTCCGTACATGCGTTTTCAACATCGTTGATCCACTTGTTGCCAAAGCAGACCTGTAGCACGCCTTCTATACAGCGAATTTGCTTGCTCTTACAAACAAAGGGCTCGCAAGCGCCGTAGTTTGGACCTTCCTCAACGCAAATTTTGGCATTCTGCGTGTTATTCGCACAAGCATCGTATGTGTCATCGTTGTGATTTTCGCGTTCTTTTAAGTTTACGGCTACGCAGTCGGCGCACTTAAGCGTATCCCAGTCACAAATCGGTTTGGAGCCACACAATAAGGGGACTCGGTGCCAAGGTCTTGCTTGATACACTCGTTGCATTTTCCCGTAGCAGGATCGCAGACCATACCATCATTGCAGGCGAGAGCGTCGGAGCAAGGCGAACAGACGTTGTCGCTGCAAATAGGGCTCTCTTCTGGACAATGAAGCGATTCGATGCATTCTACGCAAGCACCAGCGTTGGCGCCATCTGTAACGCAGTGGCCTTTGCTGGGATCCATGCGACGACAAGCCGCGTTCCCATCATCTTGCTTGTGGCATCCCTCACATTGGTTGTTCACATTAGAGCAGATGGGCAGCCGATCACTGCAAAGACTCGTACCCTCAATACAGTTTTTGGGGCCTTCGCACATACCTGTACTTGGGTTGCACTCAGAACCAACGGGGCACACCGCAACACTCGCCTCATGACATGAAACGCAAGTTCCTTCTTCGCAGAGCATGCCTGTTATACAACTAGGGTCTAGCTCCCAAACATTATCCTTACAGATCTGAAGTTCCCCGCTATTATTACAACGAGTCTCGCCTTCCACTTCGCAGTCTAGTTCTATGTCTTGATGACATGCGTCGGCGCCGAATACGACGGAACAGTCCGACTTACACGTGAGTTTTGTAACATCGGGTGCTACGCCAGATTCGCAGCGCAGCGTCGGTGAAAACTGCGCAAGACCATTGACGATATCGCAGCTCTCGTTGGTATCTAAAACACCGTTTCCACACAAGAAGACAGACCCGTCCTGCCTTATAACGTCCTCGCAAGAGGAAAACACAAACGTTCCAGCCAAGATAAAAATCACGGCAACTACGGTACTAAACTTCATACTCTTACCTCAAATAGAAAAACTTGTTAGCATCATGCCCACAAGGGTATTCCACGATCGCTAATATAGATAGGAATATTTGTATTGCAAGAGTGTACGAATTGTAAGCGTTTCTGTTGGCGGATACAGCTCGAATAAAACGCGCGTTGTCAAATTTAGAAACCTTTGCAGGAATCGAAATAACGAATTTAATGTCACAAATCCGATACAGTTTTAAACAAAATAAAAAGTTTTGTAACAAAGTATAACTTTATATTAAAAAAATAATTTTATACAACTAATATCATAAGGCAAACAGAAGATAGCGTGACAGTATATACGAAAGGCTATTGAGCTTGCACTGATTAATGCAAAATTATGAGGAGAAGCTTTCAAAGCTGCTCTTGATTAAAACAACGAAAGTCAGGCGAGTTTTTAAAATAAAGTCAATAGAATCAGTGCATTGCACAAAAAAGCGAAATCCAAGGGCGTAAGCAGTCAAACGAGCTTGGGAGCGATAGCATCAATAGCTCATCTTATTTTGGGAATAGGGAGGGACGAACTATTTTTGCACAAAGATAAGGGTTCTCCCCGTGTATAGCGTATATTCATAAAGAAAAAAGGCAGCGATAAAAATTCGCTGCCTTTTTTCGTGTTTTCATATGGTTCAAAGACTAGCTGCTTTGAGCTTAGTGCCGATGGCTACAGTTTTCGCATCGGCACTAGATCTGCGACATCAATTTAGTTCTTGTCTCTTGGCGCGTCGAAGGGCGCGTTCTTTGATAACTTGATCGCGATCTGCACGTCGTATGGCGCGTCGCTCTATACGTTGTGCGCCAACTTCTTTTGCTTCTTCAACAACAGGCTCCGCTACCTTAGGTGCAGCCGTTTCTTGGAGGCTAACGACTTCGCCTTGCACGAGCGGAACGGGATTATCTTGCAGGCTAACGAAAACTGGTGCTAATACGAGCGCAATAACGCTCATAAGCTTGATTAGGATGTTGAGCGAAGGACCAGCGGTGTCTTTGAACGGATCACCAACGGTATCGCCAACAACAGCGGCTTTGTGAGCCTCGGAACCTTTGCCACCGTGTGCACCACTTTCGACGTATTTCTTGGCGTTATCCCATGCACCGCCACTGTTGGCCATGAAAATGGCTAAAACAACGCCTGTAATCGTTACACCCACCAAGACGCCGCCCAATATAGCGCCGTTTGAACCTACGATGAGGTCGGCAACACCTGCTAAAACTGGTGTAAGGATGGCGATGGTGCCCGGGAGAATCATTTGGCGTATAGCGGCTTTAGTGGAAATAGCAACGCATTTTCCGTACTCGGGGCGAGCCTTCTCGTCGCCATCAAGTAGGCCAGGGATTTCTTTGAATTGGCGGCGCACTTCGACGATCATGTCGCCAGCGGAACGGCCAACGGCCAACATCGAAAGGGCACTAAACCAGAAGGGGAGCACGCCACCGATGAATAGACCAGCAATAACGAAAGGATCCATCGCGTCAATAGCCTTGAGCCCCATAACTTGGCTGTAGGCGGCAAAGAGCGAGAGCGCTGTAAGAGCGGCGGAGCCAATGGCAAAGCCTTTACCGATTGCGGCTGTCGTGTTTCCAACGGAGTCGAGTCTATCCGTACGCTCGCGTACCTCGCTGGGTAGGGCGCTCATCTCGGCAATACCGCCAGCGTTATCGGCGATTGGACCGTAAGCGTCGACGGCGAGCTGAATGCCAGTGGTTGCAAGCATACCAAGAGCGGCTAGGGCGATACCATAGAGGCCAGCAAAGACGTAGGCGCAAACGATGGCAGAAACAATGAGGAGCACGGGTCCTACTGGCGAGAGCATACCCACGGCGACACCTTGGATAATGTTGGTCGCTGTACCCGTTTCGGAAGCTTTAGCGATAGCGCGAACTGAACCGTAGTTATCGGAGGTGTAGAACTCTGTGATTTTGCCAATAAGCGTACCGGCAATGAGACCGCCGCCGACGGCTAGGGTAATTCCCATGGCATCAACGATCTGCCCGTCACCCGTTAAGACACCACCGCGAGGTAGCACAAAGTAGGCGATGAAGTAAGTCGCTATAGCCATGATGATGGCTGCGGCGATAGTGCCACGATTTAAAGCGTGTTGCGGGTCACCACCTTCGTGAGTGCGAACAAGCGTGGTGCAAAGGATCGAAATCACAATGCCAGCAGCAGCCAATATAATGGGAAGAACTACCGCTTCTAAACTCAAGACCCCGCTCGCCGTAACAAGACCAACGCCCAGCACGGAGGAACCGATAATTGCACCAACATAAGACTCAAAGAGATCCGCACCCATGCCAGCGACGTCACCAACGTTGTCACCAACGTTATCAGCGATGGTGGCAGGGTTACGAGGATCATCCTCGGGAATTCCTGCTTCTACTTTACCAACAAGGTCGGCGCCGACATCGGCAGCCTTCGTGTAAATTCCACCGCCAACGCGAGCAAAAAGTGCGATGGAGCTTGCACCAAAGCTAAAGCCGGTGAGAACTTCCAAAATCTTGTGCATATCGGAATCAATAAAAATAACCTTCGTGTAAAGCAAAAATAGGCCAGCAATACCGAGCAAGCCCAAACCAACTACACTCATCCCCATGACAGCACCGCCGCTAAAAGCAACGGAAAGCGCTTTGCTCAAGCCAGTACGAGCAGCATGCGCTGTGCGAACGTTGGCCTTGGTGGCTACTTGCATACCAAAGAAACCCGCAAGCCCCGAACATAGGGCACCTACAACAAAAGAGAGCGCAACCAGCGGGGAGCTCCCTGAGCTACCCCAGTTTGCAAAGGCTAGAAGCGCAGCAACGATGATAACAAAAACCGAAAGCACCTTGTACTCTTGTCGCAAAAACGCATTGGCTCCCTCTCGGATGTAGCCAGAGATCTCCTGCATCCGATCTGTGCCCGCGTCCTGGCGATCAATCCAGCGCGCCTTGGCGTACGCAAAGATTAACGCGGCTACTGCCGCAAGTGGCACACCGTAGAGCACCACATGATTGACGGCTTCAATTCTAGTCACCTTTTGCCTCCTCTTTTAACTTGGCTTTATACAAGCCGTTACAAAAATTCATCGCCGCAGTCACGCCTTCTTTGAGGGCTATTAATATAACCTGCGTCGATATCTCTATGACTTCTTCAAATTCACTGCGCTGCGCCAAATTGAATGGCGAGAGTACATAGTTCACCACATCTGCATGTTTTGGTCTAGCTATTCCGAGTCGAAAACGCAAAAAATCCCTTGACCCTCCTAGCTCTGCGATAGAACGTAAGCCATTGTGCCCCCCATGCCCACCTCCAGATTTCACGCGCAAGTCACCAAGCGCCAAATCCAGATCATCATGAATAACCCATATTTGCTGTGCAACCAAATGATAGAACTGTGCAGCGGCCACCACAGAGCGCCCACTGCGGTTCATAAAGGTCTGCGGCTTTAGTAAGTGCAATTTCGTAGAACCCACACGCGTTGCCGCATACAGGCCGTCGAATTTACGCACAAACGATAGGACAGAAAGTTCGCGCGCAAGCGCATCGATTGCCATAAAGCCAGCATTATGCTTGGTCGATTCGTATTCGCGCCCCGGATTACCAAGGCCTACTAGCAAAATCTCAGCGTCCATCTCAATTAAATTTCTTCTTTAAAGTCTACGCGCATAATAGAAAAAAAAACGCCCAAACCTACACAGGTCTGGGCGCTGGCTCAGGAGCCTAAATTTATGAAGCGCTTTTGGCGGGTGCTAAAACTTGAGCAACCGCAAAGTCCGCGTGGTACACTAACTCCAGCTCCTCCGGAACCGTAATCTGGCTTACCTGCGCTCGCTGCTTAATCTCCAGCTTCGACACATCACACGCGATGGTTTCGGGTATATGCTTCGGTAAACAGCGCACATTCACTGAACGCGCAACCTGGCGCATCCTTCCACCCATCGCCACACCAACCGAGCGCCCCACTAAAACGATGGGCACTTCAACCAAAACTTTGCGCGCTGGATCGATCGCGTAAAAGTCTGCATGCAAAATCTTTCGCGTCACGGGATCTCGCTGCAAGCAGCGAATCATGACAGTTCGCCTTTGCTCTTTGCCATTGTCGTCCAAAACTAAGTCGAAAATCGCGTTCGGACCATACGAGCCACTCAATACCTTCATCAACTCGACTGGACTTACCGAAAATGACAAGGATTCCAAGCCTTTTCCGTAGCAAACTGCCGGAATTAGCCCAGCCGCGCGCAATCGCCGCGAAAAACCTTTGCTTGCCCCCTCTCTTATAACTCCCTTCAACTCTTGCGTACTCATTATTTGCCTCGTTTCCACAAGCATCGCTTGCATTTCCAATAGCGCCCCAATTATCGTGGCGCAAAAACAACACACGCTTCTACACAGCAACTCACCACTTGTCAAGGTCTTTGCGACGATTTCTGCGTTTCTTTTCCAGATATGAAGTTTTTCTCTGTGGGGGGGCACTTCCCCACCAAAGCAAAAAACAGAAACAGGGCAATAGCGCAGTCGTAAAGCAAAGCCGCTCTAGCTCTAGTGTGTTTTGAGCCAAACGTTGCGGAAATCCGCGCTATCGTCGGGGTCTGGGTAGTAAAACTCTGGGATCCAGGGGTATGCGGCCAAGACTTCAGCCGGGGTGATGTAACCGTTCTCGGCGAGTATTTTGAGGATGTACTTCATGCGCTTGTTCCACCATTTTTTGGTGGAAAAACCGCCCTTATAGAAGCTTCCGCCCTTGGATGGCGCGACTTTAAGGGAGGCGAGGTATGCGCCTTGTAGGGGGGTGAGTTCAATCGGTTTTTTGTCGAAATAAAAGAGCGCTGCCTGTTTGATTCCGTAGATATCGGGGCCAAATTCGATCATGTTGACGTAGAGTTCAAAAATCCGCGTTTTGCTCACAACGGTTTCGAGCCGCCAAGCGATAAAGGCTTCTTCAAGTTTTCGGGCTAAGTTTTTGTTGCGATCGAGGAAGAGGTTTTTAGTGAGTTGCTGCGAAATAGTTGAACCACCATACACATAGCGTTTTTCCTTAAGATTTAGGCGCATGGCGCGTTCAATAAACGATATACGAAGCGGTCCATGGTCAAAAAAGCGCTTATCCTCGGTGAGGTACATCGCCGCCAAGACATAGGGCGGGATTTGGCTCAATGGTATATAGCTTTTGGTTCCAGGCCCAACAGTGATGCCATCTGCTAGCGTGGTATAACGCGTGTAGGTAAAAGTGTAGTCTGACTCATTAAGGCGCTCGGGTTCGTGTGGCGCAACACTGGTAATGCTACAGCCGCTGAAGCCAGATTCGCTTAGTGTGAGCGCAATGGGATTTTTGAGCGGTATATTGCCCGAAATCTCTGGATTCATGCTGCCGCCTTCAATGCGCAGCTCGCGAATGCTTGGAAGTATACCTGCTGGAAAGGCTTTGGGAATGTCGCTACAGAGCAGATTTTTAGAGTGCAGCTTAAACTTGAGTATAGGGTATGAGCGCACATTGAGTAGTTCCACGTTCCCATTGACGACGACGGGGCCAGAGCTCAGGCGCAGATCATCGATTTTGGCATTATCTTCAGAGAAACTGTAGTCTAGACTAAAACGCGCTGTAGCGTTGATATTGGAGATCATCTCTTGGCTAATCATCGGGTGATAGATGGCGAAATCTGTGAACTCCGCATCAACGGCGAGCTTGGCTATTTCACTGTTTGCTCTGAACTGGACGCGGGCAGAGAAGTTTCCAGCCATGTCTTTGGGTTGCGGGAGCGATAATATAATGAAGAGATCCTTTGGCGATAGCCCTTCTATCTTTATGTCTAGACTCGGAAAGTCTTCTTCATCTTCAGTAAAGCCAATATCAAAGCGCAGTTGTGCCCCCCTTAAATTAAAGCCAAATCCGTACTGCTGCGCGTCCGCATCTTGCAATTGCGCACTATCAAACGATAGCGCATCGACCGTATACTCCTGCCCATCATGCTCAAGAACGACGCTTCCATCCTCCACAAAAATAAGAGGTATTGTCTGTAGTTTTGCCTGCATTTGCGCTAGCTTATCCTTAAATTCCTTAATGCTTTCGCTTTTTATGGGCTTCTTTTTTCGTATTTTTTTAGGATCTAATTCCTCCTGTTTGCGACTTCTAGCTTTCTTTGCAGGTTCAGCTGCGATCTCTTCATCATTCATAATGTTTTTTCGTAGCTCCGCGAGTAGGGGTTGATTTGCGATCGCAGGGAGCTCTAGTATTTGTGCTAATTCGAGTGTTATTACGGGGTGTTTTAGACGAAGTTCAGAAATTGGCTTAGCCGCGCCAGGGCGTAACGTTGTACGGATTTTTTCGCACTGCAATGATTTCGTCAATGTCGAAAATCGCCTAAGATCAAGCGAAAGTTCGTACAGCTCGGCGATTATTTCGTTTTCGGATTTTTGAACGCCAAAACCTGTAAAGCTAAGGTCTAGCGCCTTATCGTCGTAGCTTGTACTTACCAATACAGCTTGCGAAAAATGCAATGCGAGAGCCCTTTCTTTGCCGATTAGCGTTATTTTAGCTTGTATGTTCGAATTAAACTCTGTGTTTACCCTAGCTTTTCGCAATTTCGCATTGAGCTCGCAAGAAGCATCAAAATCTCCTGCTGCCCCGAAATCTGTAGCCTTCAGTTCAAGTAATTGGCCGCGACAAATCGCCAGTACTTCATCATTCTTAAGTTGAGCTTGATAGCCAAAAATACGTAGCGTTGGAAGATCGCGATCAAAAGCGCTCGTTCTTTTTTCGCCGCTATCATCGCTTGTTTTAGTAGGACGGCGAATCATATTCTTTATAGACGTTGTAGTGACGTCTAAATCGTAAATCTCGATTTCGCTCGGAATACGGCTGCGGAGTAATTTTATATTGAGGGGTACACAGGCTTTAGTAAATCTTAGTTCAGCCTTCGCCTCCGCGTTTGTTGCCAAAGTTTCGTGCACACAAATATCAGAAAATCCAAGAATTTGGATTTTACCTAAATCCAAGTGCCAACCAAGGTTTTGGGCTTTTTGGACTATACGCTCGCTGGCGTAGTTTTTTGTAAGCAGAACGGTCAAAAAAATCGCCACACATAAGAGCGCTAACACGCCTGCCACTATGAGAATTCGCCGTATACTCTTCACGCTGGACATACCTCGCCGCTTCACAACACCAAATCGGTGCTTAGCCATGAGGCTTAGCACAAAATGTCATATTGCGCTATGATGGCATGCGTTTTGCGTTGCTCTACGAGGGGTTACTTGCATCGCCATTGAAGAGTTTGGGGCTTTTGCAAACAAACTTCATTTGGGCATTCTCATTTCACGCTTCTTCCTAAGAATGTTTTAGGAGGAACTAAAATATTAGGATAAAATGCGAATTTTTGATGAATTACTAAATTTTGTACCAGAAGATGCCATGCTTACGGATTTAGTCGTGGGTGTTCACTGGGTTTTAGCGCAGAGCCAGTATGGCTACGGTCGCGCCGCGACGGCGTACGGCTGGTCCGAGCAACGTGCGCGCGGAAACACAGTCGAAGGCGCCGGGACTTTAGTGGGCAGACGCATACGCGATTTAGCGCATCTATACGACAGCGAATCTTGGACGGCGCGCGCTGTAGCACTAGCGGCGCTGAGCTCTGCACTCCCAGCCCCAGATCTCGCAAAGTCCGAGGACGTAAGCGCCCAAGACTACATTTGCCGTTTTAGCCGCCAAAACCCCAATGCACTTATCGCGGTGATTGGCCATTTTCGCTTTGTGGAGCCACTGCGCGAAGAAGGCGTGAAGCTCAGCGTTTTTGAGCTCTCGCATCGCTGTAACGAGGGCGATATCGCACACACCGAAATGTCCAAAATATTGCCCAAAGCGGATTTGTTGGTGATGACGGCCAGTACGCTCATAACGCATAGTTGCGAAGAGGTTTTGTCGTATTGTGGGGGGCAATGTCAGAGTTTGCTCGTTGGTCCCACAGCGCCTATTCATCGCAGTTTAGCAAAATTTGGCATAAATGCTGTGTGTAGTAGCGTTGTTGGAAGCGTCGAGGAAACGCGTCGCGTCCTTATAGAAGGCGGCGGCCACAGACAGTTTCCTGAAACAAAGAAGTTTATGCTTTGGCTAACTTAGCCCTAGAGCGGCTTTGCTTTACGATTGCCTCGTTTTAGTCTTTATACTTTGTTTTTTTGCGAAAACCTGCCCATACGGCATGCGCAAAGCCCGTCGTTCGATAATTTCAAAACGGATGCTTTGGTGGGGGGAGCGCCCCCCTACGCGCCAACCCCGCGCCGTGCGCGGGTTTGCCGCTACCCCCCCAACGGGGGCTCTGGCCCCCGTAACGCCCCCGCAGCGTTTGTTCTGAGACTTTTTAAGCTTAGTCTGAACAATGCAAAAAGCAGACAAATATGGCTAGCGAAAGTAAAGAGAGTCACGCGGGCGTTCAAAATAAAGTCAATAAAAGAGAGCTTTGCACGATTCATAAGGATGCCTTTTTTGGGGGCCATTTTTAGCGAGACATTGGTTTTATTAATCATCGCGTGACAAGCTGAAGAAAATCAAATAAAACGCCTAATAGCGTGGGAATCAACACTCAAAATTCATGGGTAGTGAGATTTACGTCAAAGCCCCGATATAAAGGGGCTAAACCGATTGAAGACTCTGCTTAGATGCGAGGATGCTTCGCGCATATTTTCGTAATATATTTCCAAGAAACTCTGTTCTTGCAGGGTGTTAGAGCAATTAGATGGGGTTTACGCAATGTATCAGTCTCGAGTAAATGTCAGGCCATTATTTCTACTGCTTGCGATATTTGCAATGGCAACGTTTGCTTGCTCAAAGTCCCAAACAAAGAGCGAAAGCGGCACAAAATCGACAGCAGATCCTCAAGTTAAGGGCAAGGTCGATGGGAGCAAAGGCAAGGAAGCAATGATTGCGCCCGAGGATGAACGGCTAGAAGGCAAATCCGATGTCCATGCCCAAGCTCTTGACAAAAAAGCTGAAAACGCTGTCTTGATGGGGCCATACCACGTTAAAACAAATTTGTCCCCGACGACTAGCCTTGAAATCAAGGGCGAGGAGGGGGCTGATACCTACAAAATGTGGACGGTACAGGGTGACATTGCTTCTCCCGTAGTAGAGATTGAAGCCTATACGCCACGCGAAAATGAGCTCGCGGGTGGTATTATGGTTGCGGATGCCAACTTTGATGGTCACAACGATGTTTTTATTGCTGAAGTGATCGGGGCTTCCAATACTCTATTTAATTTGTGGTTGTGGGATCCCGAAAACAAGCGGCTTAACTTATACAAAAAAGACGGCGCGCTTGCGCAATTTAGCAATGCGACGGTATCGCTGGAGAGCAAGACGATTTCTAGCTACGCTCGCTCTGGGGGAGAACTCAGCAACGAAGTATTTGTGTGGAAAGCAGGCGAGCTTGTTCAGTGCAGCAGCGAATATTTTGATTTGGACGGTGGTCCCGATGGGAACGAGATAAAGATTAGCTTGAAATACCTAGACAAGCAGTTCGAGGAACATCGTTGTGAAACGGTACTCACAGAGCAAGAGGCAAAGCAAAAACTATACGATAAGGATGGAGAACTCTCTATGAATTCTTATATGAAAAACTTTGTGGCAGAGTGTATCGCTAAAGAGGATGGCGCGGTGCCCCTTGTCCGTTTTCACTATGAGTAGAGATGACGACCTAAGATCTTCCACCTACGCGTTCCCATCACTCCTCCAAACAAAATACAGTGTTCAATGAGCATTTTCGCTAATCATTCGCATTTTCAAACAAATTTAGCCATTAAATTTTGGCGTTATCTTTTCAAGCGGATTCAAACATGAGCTTTTGGATTGTGATATTTAAGTTGACTGCTCAACACTGGACGGTTTTCTAGCTATCATGCAGAGTTCTCAATACAAAATACAAGCCAAAATGACAAAGCTCTATCATTATATATGGTGCCAGAAACCAAATATAATGAGCCAGAAACCAAACTTCCCATGTATGACAAACTTTAGCCATTCAAAACATAAAAACTCTAAGCCATGCATACTCTAGGAATAAAATTTAGCCATCAGCTTGCTGCCCTACAAGTTTATCGCGATCAACTCGCAAAGGGCGAATTGTTCGTTGAGCACTTTGAGGTTTTAGCGAAGGACAGCGAAGTCCGGCTACTGATGCAAATCCAAAGTCCCCCCAAGCAAGTTACTGTAGCGGCAAAAGTGCTACGGATGATCGGTCAACGCGAAGCAAGAGAGAAGCAGTATAGTAGCAAAGCTGGGGTTTTGCTTTCGGTACCCATAACGGCAGAGAATCGCGACGCACTTATTGCATTCTTTAGCGATAACGCTCCTCCCAGCCATAACGAAAACCGCGATGCTTCCCACAGCACCCCCAAGGCTAGTCCCTCGGATTCGAGTGCAAAAGACATTGAGGACTTTGCTACTCAGCTATCGCAGTTTTTACAAAATGCTGAAAATGGCAGCTATTACCAAATATTGGGCGTTCTTGCCGGAGCTACACCGAACGAAATTCGCAAACAATATCAAGAACGCATACGCATCTACCACCCCGATATGGCTTCGGAATCACTCAGCGATGAGGAAATAGAAGCCATGGAGCTAGCTTACCAAACACTCAATGAAGCCTACGAGAACTTGTCAAACCCGACGAAGCGCAAAATTTATGACGCGATATCGACCAAACTGGGAAGACGTTTGGGCGCAAATTCTGCGCAAATCATAAAGTTCACTCAAGAATATAAGCGTGTGAACGCTGCTGCAATACGGCGTGCCGATGAACTCTATCAAGAAGCTCGCAAAGCCCTCGAAAACGCAAACCCCTCAGAAGCCAAGAAACAGCTCAAACTCGCCCTCGACTTTGATGCACTGCACTACGAAAGTTTGATTTTGTGGGAAGAATTGAAGCCATAGCCGATCTTCACTGCCACCGAAACTTGATGCCCTAAGAGCGTTTGAGGGAACTCTGATTCATTGGGGAACCTTGCGGGGCTCCGCCCCAAATAAGGGCTTTCGCCCTTAGAACTTTTTTTGCGTACTTCCTTGATTTGATTGACTTTATTACGAACTCCTGCCTGACTTTCTTGTTTTAATCAAGAGCAGCTTTGAAAGCTGCTCCTACTGTTTTTGCATGAATCAGAGCATCGTTTAGCGGAATTCACCCAGTTAAATAATTAGCCAAACAATTTTTTTTTGCCGAGTTTGAGCCGAGTTCTAGGAAACAAGGAAAAAAGAAGAAAAGAGACCTTTGCACGGCTAGAAATTGTGAATTTAATTTTACAAATCCGATACAGTTTTAAACAAAATGAGACATTTAGTAGAGAAATATAAGCTAAAAATACTTATAAAATAAGGCAAGGTGAAGATAAAATGGTATTTTATTCGAAAAGCGCTTACGAGAGTGCTTTCTTAGTGCCACAGCCGTCCAGGCTGTGGCCGCTTCGCGCGCGGCCTCAGCCGCGACCCCAATTTCCGTAGGAAGCGGAAATTGAACGCCGATAGGCGGCCCGTAGGGCAGCGCGCCA
>Ga0265293_10007681_pt1 | contig 16443 bp, 14 predicted proteins | sample Munlanlewell138R_FD_192505 | JGI IMG/M metagenome (GOLD analysis project Ga0265293, IMG submission 192505) | Leachate microbial communities from a municipal landfill in Southern Ontario, Canada - Leachate well 138R | ecosystem: Engineered > Solid waste > Landfill > Unclassified | place: Canada...
ATTAGTAGCTAATTTTATAGGTTCTGTATATGCCACAAAGCATGTATTTTCAGATAGTATAGGACATTGGGCTGAAGAAACCATTAATATCCTTACAGAAAGAGGAATCATCCAAGGATATCCAGATGGATTGTCCCACCCAGACAATATTATTACAAGGGGAGAGTTTTCAGCTCTCCTAGCAAGAACTATGGAACTTGAAACTAAGAATGTAGAGAATGTTAAGCCAGTATTTGAAGACATTAAAGGGCATTTTGCCCAAGGGGATATAGAGGCACTTGTCCTTGAAGATATTATTCTAGTAGAGGATTACGGCAAGCTATATTTCCCTAACAAGCCTATTACTCGAATGGAAATGATTAAAATGTTGGTGAGAGCCATAGAAAAAGGAAACCATGATCCCGATTGTTCTTGTGATACTGGTTTTCTAGATGAAGAGGATCTGGCTAAAGAAGAAATTCAATATATTTGTCTTGGGAAACATTATGATATCATTTCTGGTTATCCAGATAAAACCCTTCGTCCTAATGGAGAAACAACCCGTGCTGAAGCCTTTACAATGCTTATTAGACAAGAGAAAGCAAAAGAAAGGTTAGAGAAAGAAAAAGCTAATGAAAAAGATAAAGATGGACAAGAAAAGCCTACTGTGTCATCAAAGCCAATAGATAAGAATTCAGGAAGTGGTTCATCTTCAGGTGGTGGCTCCACTTATGTTCCTGCACCAAAATATAGTTTTGAACTTCCACTTATAGCTTATGTTGATGAGGAAATAGAGATTATTCCTATAGCCTCTAATGTAAAATCAGTTAAATGGGAAATTAGTAAAGATGGCATCCTTGTAGATTTACCTTCAGTTATTGATGGGGAACTAAATGTAGATGGTGGCACTATTAAAGTTAAATCTGTTGGAAGTTATACTCTTACAGCTATAGTTACAAATAGCAGAGGGAAAGAGGTTAAACATGAACAAGCTATAGATGTTTATCCAATAGTTTCTGCTAAATTTGAACTACCTGAAACAGCTCATACAGATACGACAGTAGTTGTTGATTTAGAAGTTGAAAACTTAGGGGGTAATCTTGTAGTATGGTCAGTTCAAAGAGATGGTAAAGAAATAGATTTTGATACTAATATTATAGGTGAACTTACAAACATTGGTGGTTTAATAATATTTAACAACACAGGAACCTACGAACTGACAGCTGTTATAACTGATGAATTAGGTAAAGAAACCAAAGTATCTGATGTAATTAAGATATATCCTGTGGGAGAGATTGAATTAGACCTTGATAAAATAACCCATACAGATAAAAAGGTTATACTAAAGACAGAAACAAAAAATCTTGATGATATGGAGTTAATATGGTCTCTTACTAGAAATGGAGAAGAGGTTAATATTGCAGAGTTTATTGAAGGAGATATCCTATTAGAAGATAGTGAAATAGGTTTTAAAGAAAAAGGAGTATACAATTTAACTATCTCAGCAACAGATAAAACCGGCAGAATATTTACAGATAAGGTAGCTATTACCGTATATCCTGTAGGTTCTGCTGGTTTTTATTTACCTGAAATATTCCATACAGATGATGGGATAAAGATAGAAGCAAGCTTTGGAGAAATTGGAAATTATATTGCAAAGTGGTCACTTTTTAAAGATGATAAAGAAGTAGAACTTTCAACTTTTGTTAATGGCAAGCTATCCAATGAAGGTGGGACTGTTGATTTTCCACATAAGGGAGAATATATTTTAAAATCATCATTTACCGATGAGGGGGGAAGAACATATGGATATGAGCAATCATTTAAGGTATATCCTGTCCCAACTATCGGCTATTCATTACCTAAGTATGCACATACAGATGGAGATATTAATATTGAGGTAGATAGTACATGGATAGAAGGTCTAGAAATTGAATGGCTTGTTGATAATACCTTTGGTTTTCAAGATTGGGCAACTTATGTAGAGGGAAATTTAAATAATTTGGGAGGAAGTACCAGATTTAAAAGGGCAGGTGTTTATGAATTAGTGGCTAGAATCACTGATGAAACCGGTAGGGTTTTTCTCTTTGAATTAGGAGATAAAATAGAAGTTTTACCTGTATTGGATATAGGATTTGACCTTCCAAGATCAGCTTATACAGACAGTATTCTTAATATTAGAACCTGTGGCAATAACAATGTTTTACCAGTGGAATGGAGTATCACCAAGGATGGTGAAGTTATATCTAAAGAACAAGCAATCTCTGGAAGTTTAAATACACAAGGTGGTAAAATTACTTTCCTTACAGATGGAGATTACACATTAACTGCAGCAATGACAGACTTCCTAGAAAGAAGTTTTTCACATAGTCAAGAAATAACTATAAATCCAGTTATAGAGTATAGTTTTACCATGCCTAATTCCATTCACTATGGCAGAGAATTTGAAGTAAAAGCAATTTCTAAAAATCTTGGAACTAATGAAGTTAGATGGACATTAGAGAAGATAGGTGAAACAGTAGATTTCAATGGGAAACTTACCAATGAAGGAGGCACAATCTCCATATCAGACACAGGTGAATTTACCCTTATAGCTACAATTATAGATGGTGAAGGTAGAGTATTTACTCACAAAGAAAAAATTACTGTTACCAATACTGCTCCAACGGTAATCTTAACAGCAACACCAACTAGAACTGCAAAGAATGGTAAATTCTTTGTTGATATTAAGGCAATAGCTACAGATCCAGATGGGGATGCAACAACTTTAGAATATGAGGGAACAACCAGTGATAATTATTACTCAGTAGGTACTCATACCATTAAAGTTCGAGCAAAAGACATAGCTGGTGCTAATTCACCATGGGTAGAGAAAAGCTTTATAATAGTAAATTCAGCACCAACAGTAACGCTCACTGCCACACCAACTCGTACAGTGAAAAATGGTAAATTCTTTGTTGATATCAAGGCAACTGCCATAGATCCTGATGGAGATGTAACAACACTAGAATATGAGGGAACAACCAGTGATAATTATTACCCAGTAGGTACTCATACCATTAAAGTTCGAGCAAAGGATATTGCAGGAGCCTATTCAACTTGGGTAGAAAAGAGTTTTACAATCACAAACTCAGCACCAACCACTCCAGTAATTACTAGAACACCAAGTGGAAACAGTGTTGCCCCTGGCACCAAGGTAACTATTACAGCAAAGAGTACTGATGCTGATAATGATCCTATTACCTATGTTTGGGAAGGTCGTAATGCTGAAACACAAACCTATCCATTAGGGAAAAATATAGTTCGTGTAAAGGCAGTAGACTCTACAGGTGCAGAATCTTCATGGGCAGCGATTGTGTTCTTTGTTGCAGATGCTAACGGTGGTGGAGGCATGACATTAACAGGCCCCGATTCAGTAATATTAGAAAATGGTCTGGAAGGTGCAACAATAACTGAATATACTTTTACAGTACCACCAGTGTCAGGACATAGTGGAAGTGATTATGGTCGTGTTCGTGGATATAATGTAAAAACAAAACAGTGGGATCAACTTGATTATGGAACTACAAGCAATGGCATCTCATTTAGCAGAAACTTAAGTGCTGGTGTTTATTCCAAACTAGAGTTTTACTATTATACAAATCACAATTGTATGTACAACAAATCCAATATTACCTATTCTGTGAATTATCACTTTGAATAGTAGTAGGGAAGCAGGATGAACCTTCAAGGAGTATTCTTATCTTTTCTGCTTATGGCTGCGGGTTATACAGATATTAAAAGAAGGGTAATACCAGATATAATATGTCTGCTAATAGTATTAATAAGTTTATTAAAGTTTAACTTTATAAATCTACTTGGAATAGGCATTAGCATACCATTTTTAATAGCAGCAGTACTAGTGGAAAATAGCATAGGTGGAGGAGATATTAAGCTGACTGCTGCAATAGGTATAGTCCTTGGGTTTTGGAAAGGAATATATGGTTTAATACTAGGACTTAGTTTCTTAGTATTATTTTATTTACTAATAGTCTTAAAATCTAAAGTAATGAAAAAGCAAGTGGCTAGGAATTTACCTATGCCACTTGCTCCCTTTTTAGGGATAGGTTTTATGATTATATATTTTATGACTTAGGAGGAAATGGAAATGGGATTTATTAAAAATAGAACTGTAATAGGTGTAATATGTATTGTACTTTCTTTAATTATCAGCTTTGGACTAACTCCCTTATTTAATAAAAGTGTGAGCCAAAGGACAGAGATTGTAAGAGCAGTAAAAGAGATAAAATCAGGAGATGAGATCACAAAGGATATGGTTCAGGTAGTTGAAGTAGGTGGTTATAATTTACCTGATAATATTATTAGAACTAAAGAAACAGTAATAGGAAAATATGCATTATCTGATTTAGGAATTGGAGACTATATTTTAAATACAAAATTATCAGATATACCAGCAGCAGAAAATGCCTATTTATACAACCTTGATGGTAGTAAACAAGCAATATCTATAACTATTAAAACATTTGCTAATGGTCTTTCTGGAAAACTTCAATCTGGGGATATAGTGTCTGTAATTGCCCCTGATTATAAAAAGCAGGGTGAAACAGTGATTCCATCAGAACTTAAATATGTGGAAGTAATATCTGTGACTGCTTCATCAGGATATGATGCAAATACTGGAGAACAAATAGTGGAAGATGATAGGGAACTTCCATCTACTGTAACTCTTCTTGTAACACCAGAACAAGGAAATATCCTTGCAGAATTAGAGGCTGATTCTAAATCACATTTATCCTTGGTTTATAGAGGAATACCTGAAAATACAAGGAAGTTTATTGAAATACAAGAAGAGATAATTGAAGAAATATATTTAGAAGCTGAAAAGGAAGAATCAGAGGAAACGGATAATAATGCTGATAATATAGAAAATACTAGACAAGAAAAAGAGAAAGAAACTGAAACTGAGGATAGTGAGGTGGAATAGATTGCTAAATTTCAAGAAGAAAGGAATATTTAAAAGAAATACAGAAGATAGGGAATATGAAGATATTCTGCATGGGGGAGTTTTAGCAGTATGGGGAAGTCCCGGAAGTGGAAAAACAACTGTTGCTACTAAGCTAGCAAAGTATCTAGCTGACAAAAGAAAGAATGTGATTTTAGTATTATGTGATATGACTGCACCAATGCTTCCATGCATTTGTCCACCGTCAGATTTGGAACATGAAAAATCCTTAGGAAGTATCCTTGCAGCAACCCATGTAAGTGAAGTATTAATAAAGCACAATATGATAACCCATAAAAAGCTATCATATTTAACTATCCTTGGAATGTTAAAAGGAGAAAATGAATATACCTATCCCCCATATTCTGAAAAACAAGCTAGAGAACTTATAGAAAATTTACGAAGTATAGCACCTTTTATAATTATTGATTGTGGCAGTTATATAGCAAATGATATCTTATCAGCTCTTGCATTAATGGAGGCTGATTCAGTATTAAGATTGGCCAATTGTGATTTAAAAAGTATTAGTTATCTATCAAGTCAATTACCACTTCTGAGGGATAGCAAATGGGATGCAGATAAGCAATATAAAATAGCATCAAATCTAAAGCCACAACAAGGGGTGGAACATATAAGTCAGGCACTTGGATCAGTAGCCTTTAAACTTCCTCATTCAGAAGAACTAGAGGCCCAATACCTTGCAGGAGACTTATTTGGAGACTTGTCAATGAAGGATAGTAGATTATTTCGAAAGGAAATTGAAAAGATAGCAAAGGAGGTGTTTGGGTGTTAGAAAAAAAAGGAACCCACTCTCTATTTTTCGCCCCAGAATCAGAAGGTAAAGATTTCTCATCAGTATTAAAAGATGTTCAGGAATATATTTCAAATAATTATTCAATCCTTATAACAGATGAAACTATAGAAGATTCTAAGGAACATCTAAAAAGGTATATCTCAAAATATATTCAGGATAAAAGAATTTCAGTAAGGGGTATGGATGGAAACAAACTGATAGATGCCCTATATAGTGAAATGGCTGAGTTTGGTTTTTTAACTAAATACATTCATGGAGATGGTATAGAAGAAATTGATATAAACTCATGGAAGGACATTGAAATACAATATTCAGATGGAAGAAGTGAAAAACTTAAGGAGCATTTTGACTCACCTGAACACGCAATCAATGTAATAAGGAGGATGCTTCATATATCAGGAATGGTACTAGATAATGCAAGTCCAGCAGTCCTTGGACATCTATCAAAAAACATTCGTATAGCAGTTTTAAAAACTCCATTGGTAGATGAGGATGTAGGTATTGCAGCATCTATTCGTATAGTAAATCCACAGAATATGATGAAAGAAGATTTTGTAAATGGTGGAACAGCAACAAATCCGATGCTAGATTTTTTATCTGAATGTATAAGGTATGGAATTTCTGTTTGTGTGGCAGGTGCAACCAGTTCAGGTAAAACAACAATTGCAGGCTGGCTACTTACAACAATACCAAATAATAAAAGGATCTTTACCATAGAAAATGGGTCCAGGGAATTAGCACTTGTTCGTGAGAAGAATGGAAGAGTAACCAATTCAGTAATTCACACCATTACTCGTGATAGTGACAATGAAAGACAAAGGATAGATCAGATAACACTTTTAGATATGTCCCTTCGTTTCAATCCTGATATTATTGTTGTAGGAGAAATGCGTGGAGCAGAGGCCAATGCAGCACAGGAGGCAGCTAGAACTGGAGTAGCAGTTCTTACAACTATACATTCAAATTCCTGTGAAGCAACCTATAGAAGAATGGTGTCTCTTTGCAAAAGAGCAGTAGATATGACAGATGAAACATTAATGGGATATGTAACTGAAGCCTATCCTATAGTTGTATTTTGTAAACAATTAGAAAACAAAGAAAGAAAAATGATGGAGATTATGGAGTGCGAAATCTTACCTGATGGCACAAGAAACTATAGAACATTATTCCAATATATTATTACTGAAAACAGAATGGAAGATGGGGAGTTTGTAATTAAAGGGAACCATAAACAAATTAATTTTATATCTGAAAGCTTATCTAAAAGATTCTTAGAAAATGGAATGCCCATTGATACAATAGAAAAGCTTAAGAAGAAGGAGGTATAAAGCATATGAGTAGCATTTTATTAATCGCCTGTATCGGAATGATTACAGGCTTTTTTATATTATTCAATATCTCACCAATGGAGTTTACTGATAGTATATTTATGAAATTAACTAGTAAGCCTAAAAGCATAAAAGAAGAAATTAATGAGACCACTAAAAGGAAAAAGGTCTCCTTTTTAAGAAAAGAAATAATTGAAGTACAAGAAATTTTAAATATAACGGGAAGGGAAAAAATGTTCCCAATGCTCTGTGCATTATCACTTTTGCTTTTTTCAATAGGAGCATCCATTTCCATTATAATTGATAACTATTTTTTACTACCAGTAATGGCAATAGGCTTTATGTTTATACCCTTTTGGTATGTAAGGCTTACTCAAACTCATTTTAAAAAGGCCATTTCAGCAGAATTAGAAACAGCACTTAGTATAATTACAACTGCATATTTAAGAAATGAAGATATTGTAACTGCAGTAGGAGAAAATATAGACTATTTAAATCCACCAGTTCTGTCTGTATTTAAGGAATTTATTTCTAGAGTCAGACTAATAAACCCAGACATTACAGCATCCTTACAAGATATGAAACCAAGGATTGATAATGCAGTCTTTCATGAATGGTGTGATGCTCTAATTGCTTGTCAATTTGATAGAAGTTTAAAAACTACCTTAACACCTATTGTGAGTAAATTATCTGATATGAGAGTAGTAAATGGAGAACTTGAAAACATGGTATTTGAGCCAAGAAAAGAATTCATCACTATGCAGATTCTAGTTCTTGGTAATATTCCACTTTTATATTTTTTAAATAAAGACTGGTATCATACATTGATGCATACCATCCTGGGTCAGATAATCCTTGCCATATGTTTTGTAGCTATATTTATATCAACTGCCTTTGTAATTAAACTAACTCAGCCAATAGAGTATAGGAGGTAGATAGAATGATATTTTTAATCTTTATTTTTGGAATACTCCTTGCTCTTGGTTTGTTCTTTATTATCTCTGATTTACTTAAACTTCCAAGATTAGCTACACAAAAAGCTATGCAGTCAGCAGGAAGAGAAGGGAAGCAAAAATCAAAGAATATTGACATATTACTTTTAGGATGGGCAGTAAGACTTTCAAAATATATCCCCATGGATGAATATAAAAAAGCTAGAATGAGAAATACATTAAATGCATCTGGAATAAATATGACACCTGAAGAGTATATGGCATCTGCCATTGTAAAGGCAGGTTTAGTTGGAATAGGAATAATTCCAGCACTAATAATACTACCACTATTAGCACCGATTATTTTATTCCTCAGTATAATGACATATTTCAAGGAAATAAAAAAGGCTGATGAGGAATTAAAGGAGAAAAGAGAAAAGATAGAAAAAGAACTCCCAAGGTTTGTAGCAACTATAACTCAAGAATTAAAGGCAAGCAGAGATGTATTGTCTATGTTAGAAAACTTTAAGAAAAATGCAGGAGAAGACTTCACAAAGGAACTAGATATACTAACAGCAGATATGAGATCTTCATCTTATGAAGCAGCCCTTACAAGATTTGAAGCAAGAATTAATTCACCAATGCTATCAGATATAACTAGAGGATTAATAGGTGTCCTTCGTGGAGATGATGGAACAATGTATTTTCAAATGCTTTCCCATGATATGAAACAATTGGAACTTCAAAGACTAAAGGCAGAGGCTATGAAGATTCCTCCAAAAATAAGAGTATTCTCTTTTATAATGCTTATGTGCTTTATGGGTGTTTATCTGTCAATTATTATCTATGAAATTATCCGTTCCTTTAGTGGATTGTTTTAGGAGGTGGTCATATGTTTAAGATACTAAGATCTAATAAAGGAGAAGGATATATAGATGTTGCTATTTTAATTCTTTGTGTAATGATTATTATTGCACTTGCAGTAAAGGTGTTTCCAGTTTATATTCTAAAGCAGCAGATAGATACCTTTGCTACAGAACTTGTTAGAGAAGCAGAAATTGCAGGGAGAGTAGGAAGTGAGACAACAAATAGGGAAACTTTATTGAAGGATAAAATGGGAATTAATCCAACTGTAAGATGGTCAAAGTCAGGAAGAATACAATTAAACGAAGAAATAACTGTAACTATAACCTACGAAACTAATATAGGTTTATTTGCAGGATTTGGTTCCTTTCCAGTAACCTTAAGAGCTGATGCAGCAGGTAAATCAGAAGTATATTGGAAGTAGGTGAGATGATGATAAAATTGCTAAATAAATTAAAACTAATATTAAAAGATAAAGGTGGTAGTTCATTTCCATTAATAATTGCAGTTACTCTGGCTTTGATAATAATATTTACTGGTATATCTGAATATTTTAGACTCATGATTATAGCCCAGGGTGTTCGTGATGCAGTACAAGATGCAGTAATCTCTACAGTAAATGATAACTATGATGATGTTTATCATGGAGTTAGGGAAGGATATTCAGGGGGATATCAGCCAGTAGTAGATGATTTTCAGGAATCCCTAGATTATGGAGATATTTATGGAAGATTAGATAATATATTAGGATTAAATCAAAATGGAGGATACCATATAAAAACTACATTGGATAATAAAATGGATTTTAGAATTTGGGATTTAGATGTAGTAATAAGAAATGCTCCTATAGCATCAGGAGATATATCAAATTCAAGGTTTAAAATAGACAGTACTATTATGCTGGAGGTTCCAGTATCCTTTGGAGGCAAACTACTTCCAAGTATGAAAATCAGGATAAAGACAAGTGCTGGTTATACTCCTAAGTTTTAGTAGATAAAAATATTAATAGACTATTAAAATATCTTGTGGTAGGGTTGGAATTAATAGTAAGATAGTGGTAAAGATGAAAATAGATGTAGGAAAAGGAGGCAGAAATCTATGAAAGTATTTAATGATAGAAGTAAAAAGTGGCTTGTAGTTGCAAGTGGTTTGTTAATCTGTGCAGTACTAGTATTTATGATAAGTTCAAAGTTTCAGAAAGAACCAGTAGAGGAAGTAGCACTGCCCAATGGAGAGAATACTATTAATGATGTAATTGCAGAAAAGAATAATGAAATTAATATAGATAATGGAAATTTAGAAAAGATTGATGATGATACTATAGGCAATGCAGAAAAAGAAAATGAAGGAAAAGTAGAGGCTAGTGAAAAAGAGATTAATGTACCACCTATAAAAGTCCCTGATACAGGAAACAATAAAAATGGAGTAGATAAAGGTACAAATCAAACTATTCAAGTGGATGTAAAGAAACCAAAAGAACCTACAAAGGAAGAGTTAACAGATCCAACTAAAAAACCTGATGGAGAAAAGGTTGAGGAACCACCTAAGAATATAGATCATGATAAGGTAGAAAAACCTGAAGAACCTCCTAAGAAAAAGGATGAGCCACAAGGTGGGGATAAGAAGGATGGTAAAATATTTGTACCTGGATTTGGGTGGATTGATGATGTCGGTGAAGGTGAAGGTACAAAAGTTGATGGTGATGGAGATATAAATAAACAAATAGGTGATATGAATTAAAGATATATAACTAAGATAAACACTGTAGAGATACAGTGTTTTTTCTTTGTAGAAAGGAGAATTAGATGAGGAGAAGAATAATGTTTTTCATGGTAGTTTTAGTAATATTTAATTTCATAATACCCCTTTCTGTGTTTGCAATTGGAGATGGAAATATAGATTCAGGTGGAGGTGATATGGGAAGTGGAACCAGTGAAAATAAATGGTCATCTGGTTATGATGGAGTCCGTATAACTGTAGTTCGTGCTAGTGATCATGCTATAGTCAGTACACCAATAGATTTTACGAATAAATCTCCAACTAATGTTCGTTTACACTTTGGCAAAACAAGTAAAATAAGCTACAACAATGGAATAACACTATCACCTAGTACTACAAGTTATTCCTTTGTAAACCCAGGGCAAGAAATGCCGAGGATAGTAAGCACAAATGGAAGTAATAATATAGAAGCTATAAAGAAGTATTTCTGTTCAGAATATACAATTAAGAGAATATCAGATATTACTGGTATGAACTACGATATTTTAATCAATGGAGAATACAAATTACTTCTTGAACCCATAGCTTATTATACATTTCAAGGAGTAATGATAGCCACAACTGCAACGGAAGCAGCCATGTATGATGAGAAATTAAGTGGTGGACTTAGAAGTAAAATGGTATCTTTAAGTCATAAAAATCTTCCCCTTGCGATGTTTTTAGAGCTAGGAGATTTGGGATATCATGCATGGAGTGGGAGTACATCAACCCCTGCTTCAAACTCGGATATTAAGAATTATTTAGGTCTTGGAATTGTTAGATTTAAAGAAAAAGCTGAGGAACCAATTGTAAGCACATATGATTATGAATATAGAGTAAATACAGAAGTAATCACATCAATAATGGTAGGTGGTGGACAATCAGATCCTGATAATCCAACTTACGTTAGCTTTAATATTGGTGGAAGGACATATGATGTAGGAAATGTCTACTATCCAAGAGGAGATTCACAACTAGCTTGGGTAAAGTGGACAACCCCAAGTACAGAGCAAAACATGACTATATATGTAAATGTTGATGGTCCTGGTGGGACTGCTAAATCAACTATAAATATTAAAATTATTGATTTAGATAAAAACCCTCCACCAAACCCAGTGGCAAATGATAGAAATGATTCCTTCTCTTATGCATCTATTCCAAGAAGAGAAGAAAATACAAATGCTAATTGGTCTATATGGAGTCCATGGTGGTATTCATATTGGGTGTGGCATAGCACTGGAGAAGATTCAGGGTATTGGTGTGATCATGGATGGTGGGAATTTGATCTTGAACAATATAGTGCAAGGCTTTCTGCTGATATGAGAATTATGAATGATAATAAAAATCCTACTGGAAATGGAAGTAGCTTTAAAAGTGGATACGGTATTAATCAATTAGTAAATGCAAGTATAAGTAGTAATCAAAGTTCAGCAATTACCTATCCTCAAAATGCTATATCATATTTTCCTGAATTTTGTTATGAAACTTATTGGAGAGTATTAGATCGTATGACAAGTGGTTCAAGTCCAAAATTTGAGTTTAAGAAAAACAATTATTCAACCTATAAGAATCGTACTCATTTCAGTCCAATATGGATGTCTGATGGAGCATATACAGTAAATACTTGGCTTATAGATGCATGGACTCCAGTGGGAATGCTTTCGATGAATTTAACAGATTCATTAACAATAAGGGGAAACCTATGGCAAGATTGGCATATTGCACCCCTAAAACCTTAAATATAGAAAAGGAAAGGTGATTTTATGAACAGATATAAGAAGAATATACTAATAGTTTCAATATTATTGATGATAGTATTAATAGCTAGCACCACAGCATTTGCTGGAGGTACAGGAGATGTGGCAGGAGCAATCAAAGGTACTTGGGGAGATGCATCTCAGCAAATTAAGACCGTGGTAAACAAGGTGGTGTTCCCCGCAATTGATTTAGTTTTGGCAGTTTTTTTCTTTGCTAAACTTGGCATGGCTTACTTTGACTACAGAAAACATGGCCAGTTTGAGTGGGCAGCACCTGCCATTTTGTTTGCTTGTTTAGTGTTTACCTTAACTGCGCCGACATATATTTGGACAATATTAGGGATGTAGCTATTGTATTTTACTATATTTCAGTGTGTGTGATAAAATATAGCTGAATGCCCTCAGCAAATATGGGGGTATTTTACATAGCTTATAACCTATTATGAATTTCCTGAGGACTAGTGGTATAATTAATTTATAAATATTGATAAGGGGAGTATGATATGGCTGAAATCACACATGAGATTTATATGGAAGTATTAGACTATTTTAATAGAGGGAAATTACTCATTGATCAGGAAGATGTGTTTAACATTGATAGTCATATGGAAATTGGTAAGATTGCAGTAGATTTGGCTTTGCACAAGTTTCCTAACATAAAATTTAATGAGTTAAAAACCATAGTTTGTCGCTGGTTGAATTATTCTAAAGAAGACTTTGATGTTATAACAGATGAAGAGTTGTATCAGCTGATAAGTGAAAAAATAATTAATTTTAAGACTCTTCCCATTACAGAGATTGAAAATGTATATAATAGTCAGACTGCTTTAATAAGTAAATACGAGTCAATAAAAGCAACAGTCTTACAAAAGTTAGAAGAAATTCACGATTTAATTAAAAACAACGAGGAAAATCCAGCAAATAACGGCTCGTTAATTAAGAGGAAGGAATCATTAAAATCAAAAAATAATGCTAATAAAAAATTAACTAAGGATCTAAGAGAAATTGAATTAGAGTACGAAACAATTACGGAAGAAATACAAAATCATTATGTTTACCAAGAAATGTTAAAATATGCGCTATCTCAAATTGAGTCTCTGCTAGATAAAGTAATACTTAATTTAACAAATGATGAACTTAAATATAATATTAGAGAAATTGTCATTAATATTGCTATAGACCCCTCTGAGATACGAACATCATATAATTATTACAATCACTATATATGGTCTCTCGAAGCTTGGGAAGATACTATTACTTCTCTGTATAAGCCATTTTTCAAGATTAAATTCAGAAAGTTTTATGATGATATTTTTGACTTTTATTATAAAAACACATATCATTTTCATAATAAAGAAGATGAACTTCTATCCATATGCAAAGAAAAATCAGAACAATTGGTGCCGAGCGATGTATGGATAAGAATTAAATTTTGTGATGAAAAAAGGTATCAAGAAATGCTAAGCGATACCATTCAAAAATATGATGTTTTAGCATATTGTAAACAAATTATAGAGGACACCTATTGTCTCCAAAACAGGTGTGAATTGTTACAGTTGATTTTGAGCTATTATGAGCTAGAACAATATTTAGTATTTATAAATTTAGCAGTGATACAAATTGAGGGACTTTTTAAAGATTTGTTTATAGATGCTAATATCAGAGATAGACTGATTGGTAATTTTGACATGTATGAAAGTGACGATCTAAGAAAAAAGTTTGATAAAAATATAGGCTTAAGTGAAATAGAGGAGGCTACAATTTATTTTAAATTTTACTTTAACAACTTGATGCGAAATAAAGTTGCTCATGGAAACATTTATTCAAATACAAGGTGTCTTAAGGTTGTTGCATCTGAATTGTTATTAGATATGCAATTTGTTTTATACCTTGCTTCTGAAAAGTCTGAAACAAATGAAGCCATTTCATATATAAGAAACACTACATCCTGGCTAGAATTTTCTTTAGGAAAAGAACAAACAAAAGAGAACATTTATCGTAGACTATTAAGTAAACTTAATGAAAATGTAATTAGTACAAGTAAATGGGAAGTTGGATATGGAGATACTCAGCAAGAACTATACTGGGTTTTTAACACTTATTATCATGACGCATATTCCTTTAGTGATATTATGCCTCTGAAGGATAAACTAGTAGAATATCTAACCTCGCTTGAGTTTTGGGAATTTGTTTTATCATATTTAACAACGTATGATCCAATAGATGTTTGGCAAGAAATTAAGATTAAAAGTAATTTCAAGTCAAGAGTAAAAGCAATTATGGGTTATGTATCGATTAATGAGATTAATTCTTTACAAAAATTAATAAAGGTTTATCAGAAACTTGAAGAATTAGCAATTACGGATTAGTTTAAAGAGGAGAAACCCTCTTTTTTCTTTTGCCTAAAAATTAGAAAAATGTCAATATGCTTGTAATATATTTTGCATTTCTGTGAAAGGAGGCGATAAAAATGTTTATATGGGATTTCATATTAGGAGATGTAATGGATCAAATAATAGATTGGGCCTATGGTCAAATTGTAGGATTTCTAGCTGATTTCTTTGCTAATATGGGGAATATGGGAGTAGAACTATTTGAAATGACTTGGGTACAGTCTATTGTTCTATTTTTCTCCTACCTAGCATGGTCATTATATGGAACAGGCCTTATAGTATCAGTCTTTGAAACAGGAATAGAATATCAAAATGGAAGAGGTAGCATCAGAGATGCAGGTTTAAATGCTATAAAGGGATTTATGGCAGTAAGTCTGTTTACCATTGTACCAATAGAATTGTATAAACTATCTGTTAATCTACAAGCAAGTTTAACTGCAGGAATCACTGGATATGGTACTGGAATTAATGAACTAGCCACAGATATCATATCAAATTTAAATACTGCAGGAGATATTACTAGTATAGGAAGTTCAGGAATTTTTGGAGGACTTTCTATGATAACAAGTCCATTCATGGCTCTATTTATAATTATCCTAATGGGTTATGCAGTTATTAAAGTGTTCTTTGCTAATCTTAAAAGAGGGGGAATCCTCCTTATACAAATAGCAGTAGGAAGTCTGTATATGTTTTCTGTTCCTCGTGGATATATAGATGGATTTATTCAATGGTCTAAGCAGATAATTGGTCTTTGTTTAACTACATTCCTACAAGCAACAATACTAACAGCTGGGTTAATGGTAGTAAAAGATCATGCATTATTGGGTCTAGGTTTAATGTTATCAGCAGGAGAAGTGCCAAGGGTTGCAGGGGCATTCGGACTAGATACATCAACTCGTGCCAATGTAATGAGTGCAGTTTATACAGCACAAGCAGCAGTTAATACAACTAGGACAATAGTTCAAACAGTGCCAAAATAAATTGGAAAGGTTGTGTTTTATGAAACTAATATTTGTTGCATCCCCCTATGCTGGAGATGTAGAAAAGAATATAGAATATGCTAAGGAGGCTTGCCGATATGTATTAAATGAAGGTAATGCCTTTTTTGTCCTCATCTTCTTTATCCTCAGATTTTAGATGATGATAATTTAGAAGAAAGAAAATTAGGAATTAATATGGGGAAAGGATTTCTAGATAAGTGTGATGAACTTTGGGTATTTGGTAATCGTATTTCAAGTGGCATATTTGAAGAAATAGAATTTGCTAGGAGTAAAGGGATACCTATTAAAAGAATAATGGAATTAGATATGGAAACAAATGAATTGGCTCCTTTAAGGTTAGGAATGTAATAATGCTTACCTTGGGGAGTCTTTTTGATGGAATAGGAGGATTTCCCCTTGCTGGTTTATACAATGGAATTACACCTATATGGGCAAGTGAAATAGAAACCTTTCCCATTAGAGTGACAAAATTTAGGTTTCCTAATATGATTCATCTTGGAGATATCACTAAATTAAAGGGGGAGGAATTACCTTCTGTTGATTTAATTACTGGTGGCTCACCTTGTCAGGATCTATCGGTTGCAGGGGAAAGGGCAGGACTAGCTGGTGAACGAT
>Ga0265293_10007682_pt1 | contig 16443 bp, 20 predicted proteins | sample Munlanlewell138R_FD_192505 | JGI IMG/M metagenome (GOLD analysis project Ga0265293, IMG submission 192505) | Leachate microbial communities from a municipal landfill in Southern Ontario, Canada - Leachate well 138R | ecosystem: Engineered > Solid waste > Landfill > Unclassified | place: Canada...
GACGAACGGGCTCGACCCGGCCGGGCGCGACGAAATGCTCGACCTCGTCCGCCGGACGGGACGGGAGTTCGGGATCGCCATCGTGATGTCGTCGCACCTGCTGGGTGAGATCGAGCGGGTGTGCGATCACCTGGTGGTGATCGAGGCGGGCAGGTTGATCCGGTCTGCACCGATTGCCGCGTTCACGGCGCGGACCCAGGTGCTCGCACTGGAGGTGGACCCGCCGAGCCCTGCGCTTGTGGAGATCCTCAGCGCGAAGGGGTTCCCGGTGCGCCAGGAGGGGCGCACGTTGCTCATCGGCCTTACCGACGAGCGGCCGTACGACTTCATCCGCGACACCATTGCCGACCTCGGCGTCGGGCTGGTGCGAATGGAACAACGCCGCCAGACGCTTGAAGACCTGTTCCGGCCGGTGGCCGACGCGGAGGAGACCGATGTCGCAGCCACTGTCTGAACGCGCCGCCGGGAATATCTACGACCTTGGCTACCGCTCGTATGACGGGCCGCGCCTGGGGCGTTGGCACGCTGTCCAGGCGCTGTATGTCCAGGGCCTGCGGGCTGCCTTCGGCCTTGGGCGAAGGACGTCCTCGAAGATCATCCCGATGGCGCTGGTGATCATCGCCGCGATCCCGGCGGTGATCCAGCTCGGCGTGGCAGCGGCGCTGGACGACATCGAGGTGTTCAGGCTCGAGGAGTACAACGAGTACATCCAGGTCGTGCTGGCGTTGTTCGTGGCTGCAGTGGCACCCGAGCTGCTGGGGCGGGACATGCGAAATCGCACGCTGTCGCTCTATTTCTCGCGCCCCATGCTACGTAGCGACTACGCGCTCGCGAAGCTGGCATCACTGGCCACCGCGATGCTCTTCCTGACGTTCGTACCACAGACGGTGATGTTCGTTGGGAACGCACTCGCGGGAAACGATGCGTTCAACTACTTCCAGGACAACGCGGACCAGCTGTTGCGGCTCACGGTGACAGCGCTGGTCATCTCGCTGTTCACGTCGGCGGTCGCGCTGGCAATCGCGTCGATGACGCCGAGGCGGGCATACGCAACTGGCGGGATTATCGCCGTCTTCGTCCTCAGCTCGACGATCGCATCGATCCTGTTCGCGACGCTGGGCGACGACGGGCGGTATACCTACTTGCTGGGGATGTACTGGCTGATGCGCGGCGCTACGTACTGGATCTTCGGCGCCGAGGCAGTAGAGGGCGACCAGATGTACGACGCCGATATCCCGGGCGTTGTGTACTTCCTCGTGGTCGCGGGCGTCACAGCACTTTGCACGTGGTACCTCCTCCGGCGGTACGAGCGGATGGCAGCATGACCGTCGACACCGAGCCGAAGGCGGGCATCGCGAGCAACCACGCGAGCGACGAGACGATCGTGCTGGAGCACGTTTCGAGGTGGTACGGGAACGTGGTGGCGGTCAACGACATCTCGTTCGAATTGGGGCCGGGGGTCACCGGGTTGCTCGGCCCGAACGGCGCCGGAAAATCGACCATCCTGCACATGTTGTCCGGGTTCCTGCGCCCCTCAGCGGGCGAACTCCGGGTGCTCGGCCAAAGCGCGTGGCAGAACCCCGAGATGTACCGCGACGTGGGGTTGGTGCCCGAGCGCGAGGCGGTGTATCCCTTCCTGACCGGGTGGCAGTTCGTGCTCCAGAGCGCCCGGTTGCACGGTCTCGCGGACCCCGAAGCGGCGGCGCGCCATGCGCTCAAGCTGGTAGACCTCGAGGATGCGCAGCATCGTGCCACGGGCGGCTACTCGAAGGGCATGAAGCAGCGCGTGAAGGTCGCCGCGGCGCTCGTACACCGGCCACGCCTCCTGCTGCTCGATGAGCCGTTCAACGGCGCCGACCCCCGCCAGCGACTCCAGCTGATGGAGATGCTGCGACGCATGGCGTCCGAGGGACACACCGTCGTCTTTTCGTCGCACATCCTCGAAGAGGTGGAGCGCCTGGCCGAGAACGTGCTCGTGATCGTTGCGGGGCGGCTGGCGGCCTCGGGCGACTTCCACGAGATTCGCCGGCTGATGACCGACCGGCCACACACGTTCAGTATTCGGTCGAGCGACGACCGGCGGCTGGCGACGGCGCTGGTGGGCGACCAGTCGGTGTTCGGCGTCGAACTGGACGAGGAGTGGCTGACGGTGAAAACGAGCGACTTCTCGGCGTTCACGGTGGCGCTGGCAAAGGTGGCACGAAACGCGGACGTGACGCTGTTCGAGGTATTGCCGACCGACGAGTCGCTGGAGAGCGTGTTCTCCTACCTGGTGCAGCGATGAACCCGGTAATCATCGAACTAACGCTGCGGCAGCTCATCAGCAAGCGACGGACACTGATGCTGGTGCTGGCGGCACTCATCCCGGTCCTCATCGCGGTTGCCTACCGGCTCGCGGCGGACACCGACTTCACGATTTCACAGGATGGGATCCATTCTGCGCACCAGGAGTGGGCGGCGAGCACGCTGCTGGCCAACCTCGTGCTGGCCACGTTGTTGCCCCTTGCCGCGCTCGTGTTCGGCACTGCCGCGCTGGGATCGGAGATCGAGGATGGGACGGCGGTCTACCTCCTCTCGAAGCCCATCCCGCGCTGGAAAGTGCTGGTCTCGAAGCTGCTCGTCGCGTGGCTTATAACGGCAGCGTTCATCACGGCGGTGACGGTTGCGGGCGGTGCAATCGCACTCGCCGGGCAGCCCACGGAGCTGACGCGGAGCAGCGGGGACGTGATCAACGTGGGCAGTGGCTACGGGATCATCTTTGGCTTCGCGGTCGCGACCATCGTGGGTTCGCTCGTGTATGCGGCGGTGTTTGTGAGCCTCAGCGTGGCCACGAGCCGGGCGTTGGTCGTGGGGCTGATCTATGTGTTCCTGTGGGAGGGCGTGGTCACGCGCTTGTTCACGGGGACGCGGGTATTCAGCGTGCGCCAGTATACGTTCGCACTGGCCGAGGAGCTTTCGGGGGTGGCTCCGGGGGTGTTCGAGGCCCGGCTTGGGTTCTCGGCGGCGGTGTTGATGGTGGTGCTGGTGACGGCCGCGGCGGTTTGGTACGGAGTGCAGCGCCTCCAGCGGTTCGAGATCGGCGAGGCTGCCTAGCCCCATTCCCAACTCCACTGTTCTTCGTGCGAGCAGCCGACAGGCGCTGTTTCGAATGCGCCAAGTGCGACACTGACGAAACAAGGTGCCCGCTCTCGCTAAGACTCCGGCAACCAGTCAGCCCCTACCGTCATCTGCACTGAGCTACGGTGAGCGCCGCAGCCGGAAAGGATCGATATGGACAAGGACAAAGTGAAGGGCAAGACCGACGAAATGGCCGGCAAGGCCCGCCAGGCATATGGCGATATGGCCGACGACCCTGAACAGCAGTCTGAGGGCGAGACTCAGGAGATGAAGGGCAAGGCCCGCAGCACCATGAGCGACATCAAGGACAAGGCCGAGGACATCAAGGACAAGTTCAACTAGCCCCGGCTGGAGACGCGAGGGTGGTCGCGCAGCCCGAAGGGGCACGCTTCCACCAAGCGGGAAGGGGGTTCGCGGTGTACTGCGAGCCCCCTTCGTATGTCCCTCGGAAGGCGCCGATTTCCCGCACCTGCGTTGCCGACGCCTATTGCGGTATGTTGCTGGCGAAGGTAGCGAGCGTGGCAACGGAGTGCGGTGGTGGTTGTTCTCCTGGATGAGCGTTCGCGTTCCCTCGTAAGACCACCCGCATGGCTACGGGAAAGAGGCGTTCTTCTTGTCGTTCCCTCGCCGCCATTTTCATCTTCGTGGCAGGCGCGATGTTCTCGTTCTACCTGGTTGACGGTGTCGGCGATCGAGTGGCCGGCTTCCGCCAGCATTTGCGGCGCTCCCGGTCATCAGGCCCGCGACGAACTTCCCGACGGCGATGGCGGAGTTCGCGCCCATGGCCGCGAGGACTGCGCCCTTGCTCTTCGTCGGCCTGCGTGTCGGAGAGGTTGATACCGACGAGCAGGAACACGGAACGGGAGTTGGCCATTGCCTTCGGCGTGCTGGGCCTGGCACTCGCCTTCGAGGCTGCGTCCTTTTTCGTCGCTATCCGCGCGATGCGGCGGGGCGCAAAGGCGCGTGGCTGGAGCCTGTTCCGATACATCCGTGAGTCGCCGGACATCACCATCAAGACGGTCTTCTTTGAGGACGGCGCCTGCTGACGATGCAGCTTGGGTCTCACAGCGTGCTGGTGACGGGCGCACGGCAGGTACGGCGAGATATGGATGTCCACGGCGTCGAGGACCTTATCTCGCGCATCGACGCCCGGCTCCGCGAGATCGCTCCCGAGGTCGGGGAAACCTTCTGGGAGCTTCGTCACACACCGGAGGGCGAGGCGCGGGCGGCGGAGGCGCGAGCCGCCCGGCCCTGAGCTACTCGAAAATCCAGCGATCGACGTCGCGCGGCCAGCTCACCAGTTCGTCCTCCCGGAACCAGAGGCCGATCTCGCGAGGAGCGCTCTCCGGCCCATCGCTGGCATGGACCAGGTTGCGCCCCGTTTCGATGCCAAGGTCACCGCGGATGGTGCCTGGCTCCGCTTCCGCGGGGTTGGTCTTTCCAATGGTCTTTCGCACCATGGCGATGGCCCCGGTGCCTTCGAGCACGGCGGCGATGACTGGCGAACTGGTGATGTACTCGATGAGTCCGGGGTAAAAGGGCTTGCCTTCATGCTCAGCGTAATGCTGGGCGGCCAGTTCCTGGCGCACCTGCACGAGCTTGAGCCCAACGATCCGTAGGCCCCGTCGCTCGAAGCGGTGCAGGACTTCGCCAGCCAGGCCGCGCTGCATCGCGTCGGGCTTCACAAGAATAAGCGTGCGTTCAATCGCCAATGGTCCGTCCTCCGTCAGGCCCCGCCCGCGGGTCGCGGGCGCGGGCGGCTAATGTTCGGTTCGCGCAGGTAAACGGCGTCGACCGAGCCAGTGGCGTCGGCGAGCCGTGGGAGCCCGAGTTCGAGTGCGGTACGGACGCGCTCCTCCGGCGTTACCTCCTTGCCGCCAAGCTCAGCGGCGCCTTCGCCGGCGAGCCGTTGGCCACCCAGGTCTGCCAGCCTGGCGATGAATGCCTCGCCTCCGGTCACGCCGTTTGCGAACGGTTGAGCGGCGAACTCACCGCGGCCCGCGGGATGGATAGCGACGCCATCTGCGCCTGCAGCCAGTGCGACGGCTTCGAGCGTACCCACACCCACCACCGGGACATTGCGCGAGATCGCAAGTCCCTCAGCGGTGGCGATGCCGACGCGCAGCCCGGCGTAGCTGCCCGGCCCGTGGACCACCACGATGCCATCGAGGTCCTGCTTCCGGGCGCCAAGCAGGGTATCGATCTGCGCCAGGAGCTGCTGGGAATGTTCCTGCTCGCCCTCATGCTGAAGCGAGGCGGTAATGACCCCGTCGACGGCCAAGGCGAGCGCGAAGACAGGGGAAGCGGTATCGATAGCGAGGGTCGTGCTCACGCGGCGCGCAGGGAGTCGACGAGTTGTTCGCCGCGGGGGCCGCGCGGAAGGAAGCGGAGCCGCCGCTGCCGATCAACATCACCGTAACGAAGTTCGATGACGAGGCCATCGCCGGGGAGCAGGTCCGCGCCGCGCTCGGGCCATTCGATGACGAGCACGCCCTTTTCGGCGTAGTCCCAGAGTCCGAGATCGTCGAGCTCTTCGACGCCTTCAATACGGTAGAGGTCGACGTGGTAGAGGTGCTCGCGGCCCTTGTACTCGTTCATCAGGACGAAGGAGGGGCTGTTCACCTGTCCGGAGTAGCCCAGCCCGCGGCCGATGCCCTGGGTGAGGCACGTCTTCCCTGTGCCCAGGTCGCCGCTCAGGAGCAGGACATCGCCCTTTCGCAACGCCCGGCCAAGCCGCTCACCGACGCTGCGCGTCTCTTCTTCGCCTGTGGTGGCGAGTTCAAACGCATGCTGCTCTGCCATACAAGCCAGTATAGGGAGCACAATTCTTAGACCCCACCGCCGACACGAAGCTGTTAGTTCCGCGCGCCGAAACCGTGGTACTTGCGCAGACGATAGTGCAGGGCCTCGCTGCGCGTTTTTTCGATCAGGCGATTGAGGACGTCCGCGAGGAGGGCAACGCGGCCGCGCGCGTCCGGCACTTCCAGGAGCTGCTGCTTCTCGAACTCCTCCGCCTGGAGCCAGGGGGCGAGGAAGTTCACGAGCGCGTGGGGCGTTCGCGGCAGCCCCATCCCGCGCGCCCACTGGTCGGTGAGCGAGAGGGCAAGCTGGAAGTAGGAGGGGAAGCTCGAACGGACCTGTTCGGCCAACTCGAAGGCGAAAGGGTCCTCCCTGGGCTCCGAATCATCCATGAGTTCGACTTCGCCGAAGGGATAGGGCCGTGGCTCGAGCATGCGGAGCAGCCGAAAGCGGCGGCGGCCGCGCGCGGTCAGGAGGAAGCGGCCATCGGGCGCCTCCTGCCATTGCTCGATGGCCGCCGTGGTACCGATGTCATAGGGAATGGCGCCTCCGCCCACCTCTTCGCCTTCGCGGATGAGGAGCACGCCGAAGACGCCGTCGCTTTCGAGCAGTTCACGGGTCATGACTCGATAGCGCTCTTCGAAGATCTGGAGCGGAAGGGGCATTCCGGGAAAGAGAACCGTACGCAGCGGGAAGAGAGGGATCTCCACAGCAGCTCCGGGGCGCCATGCTGGCCCGATTATGTCAGCGCGAGCAGGCACGGGCGACTACGGAGCCTTCAGCTCAACGGTTGCACCAATCTGTACGAGGATGTCCGCGGTGGTCGTGACCTCGCCGTTCTCCCCGCCTGCGCGAAGCTGCAAGAGGCCGGCGAGCTTGCCCGCCGTGTAGTCCTTGCCGGTGAGGTTGTAGATGCCCGGGGCGTGATCGTCCCCCTCCGTCACGGTGATCCACTGGGGAGGAACACCGTGGGCGGCGAGGTGGTCGGCGATACGCTCGGCTTCGCCGACGCTCCCTGCGGGGTACTGGACGGTGATCATCGGCGCTTCGTCGCGCACCCGCGGGTCGGCGAGGAAGGTGTCGATAATCGCGTAGACCTCGTCGAAATTGGGCAGCAGGATCAGCGCGCCATCCTCGGCGATACCCGAATAGAGCGCGGGCCCGAGGGAGAACGACTCGATGTTCTCAAGGTCGAGGTCGCGGGCGAGCAGAGCGAGACCGGGAATAAGGCCATTATCGACGTCGGTGACGATGGCATCCCGGTAGGAGCTCCAGAGCTCGGGGAGGCGGGTAATGAGACCGAGGGAGAGCGCCTGGCGGGCAACGGCCTTAATCACGAGCTGCTGCCGTTCGATGCGCTTGAGGTCGCCATCGACACGCACACGGGAGTAGCCCAGCGCCTGTGCTCCATTCATGTGGTGTTCGCCAGCCTCGACGGTCCGGTCCTCGAAGTCATCCAGCGTGTCGGTGCTGAAGTCGCTCACGGTTTCGGGGACGCTGATATTGATGCCACCGATCGCGTCAATGAGCCGCACGAAGCCCACCCAATCGATCACGACGTATTGGTGGATGTCGATGTGGTAGTTGTACTCCACGGCGGCGACGGCAGCGGCGGGCCCGCCGCCCGGGTAGCCATAGATCGTCCCGTAGGCGTAGGCGGCGTTGAGCTTGGCGGCTCCCCAGGTACCCGGTTCACTGCCGGCGGGGACGTTCGCCCAGAGGTCGCGGGGAAGTGCGAGCATCTGAACGCGGCCCGTGGCTTTGTCGATGGTCGCGATGAACATCGTGTCGCTACGGGAAGGCTCGTCGAGGCTCATCCATGGGCGACGGTCGAGGCCCATGACGAGGATGTTGAGCTGTTCGCCGCGGGTCCAAGCCCGTTCCTTTTCGGAGGTGACGCCGGGAAGCGACACGTCGATGCCGATTTTGGTGCCGGGGACGAAGGCAGGGACGCTGCGAATCTTGAGTTCGTTGCCAGGGAACAGGTAGCCATCGATGCGCTGGTAGCTTGCGAGCGAGGCGTAGGCGCTGCCCGCAGCGAGCCAGAGGATCACGGCGATCCATCCGGCCCGGGCGACTCGCGAGTGGTGCCAGGGAATCTGCATGCGATTCCTCATCGTTAGTGACGGCGTATCCCAATCTCGGAGAAGATAGGGTATGCCAAACAAACTGCTGATAAAGGACGCGGTGCTCGCGCTCCCTTCGGGGCCGATGCGCTGCGACCTGCTCTGCGACGGGCATCGTATCGTGGCTATCGGTCGTGCGCTCGAAGCCGACGGAGCAGCGCAGTTTAACGCGAACGGACTGACGCTGGGCCCGGGGTTTGTGGATATCCACGTCCATGGTGGCGGTGGATACTCGTTCTTCTCCAGCGACCCACGCGAGGTGACGGCCTATGCGGCGTGGGCGCCCCGGAAGGGAGTCACCTCCCTCCTTGTGAGCACAGTTGGGCCGAACGCGGACGAGACAACCGCCATGCTCGCGAGCCTGGAGCCCGCCATCGGCGTCCATTCGCCGGCCGCGGAAGTGCTTGGCTTTCATCTCGAGGGCCCGTTCTTGAATCCTGCGAGGCGCGGGGCCTTCCACCCGGACATGCTGCGCGAGCCGGTACGCGAGGAGTTCCTGCGCTACCAGGAGGCGGCACGGGGGCACATCCGGCAGGTGACGTTCGCGCCTGAGCTACCCGGGGCGCTGGCACTCGCTTCGGCGATCGTGGTCAGCGGCGCCACCGCAGCTATCGGCCACACAGACGCAACGCTGCAGGAGACGAATGCTGGCTTCGAGGCGGGCGCCTGCCATGTCACGCACCTGTTCAACGCAATGCGGCCGATGCACCAGCGTGAAGGGGGCCCCATCGTTGCGGCCCTTCTGAACGACGATGCAACGTGTGAATTGGTCTGTGACGGCGCCCACGTTGCCCCGGAGGTGCTGCGACTCGCGTACCGGGCGCTGGGGCCGAACCGAACAGTCGTTGTGACGGACAACCTGCACCTGGCCGGGACGAATACCGCGATGGGACACTTCGGCGGCCTGGAGGTCGAGGCGGAAACGGGCGTGGCGAAGCGGCGCGACGGCACCATTGCCGGCAGCGTGGAGACGATGGACCAACACTTTCGGAACGCCGTGCGGTTCCTCGGCATCGACCTCGCGACGGCGTTTCGGCTCACTAGCTCGAACCCGGCGCGGGTCGCCGGTGCGGGGAAGCGCAAGGGCCTGCTCGAGCGCGGGTACGATGCCGACCTTGTGCTGCTCGACGGAAACGTCGAAGTCGTGGCGACCGTGTGCCGGGGCGACCTCGTTTACCTGGCAGATGAGGGACGGACGGCGTAGTCCTCGCGAAGCACTTCGATCTCCGCTTCGCCCGTGGTTGGTTCGCTCGCGGGGAGCATCCCGAGCATTCGGTAGATCGGCGCCGGGGCTTCGTCGCGAAGCTGGCCCGAGAGCAGCCAGAGCATGACGGCAGTGAACCCGGCGACTGCAACAAGGCCAACCGAACCCGCGATATCAAGCGCGAGCGAGTCCGGCCCCTGCTGACTGAAAAGCGCATCGCCTTCGACCATGTACACAAGAAAGTTCCATGTGCCATGCAAGAGGACGGCGGCCGGGTAGCCCAGCAAGTAGCGCGGGCGGCCCCGAAGGAGCCCGTACAGGGTCAGCGCGCCGAGCCCCGCGGCGAGACCATGCATCGCGGCCGTACCGGCGCGCGCCACCGCGAAGAGCCACCAGGTGTCGACCGCCTGGTCGGCATTTTGGAGCGAGGGGTCGACGACCACGATGCTGTTCGTGAACGTTTCGAGCAGGTTGAAGCCAGTCCCGGCCATCACCCCCCAGGCGAAGCAGCGGGCGGCCCCACCGCGACGGAAAAAGAAGAGGGCGACGATGAGGGCCTTGAAGAGCTCTTCATTGAGCGGCGCTACGACAGAGAGCGTTGAAACGTCGAGGAAGATACCCCACCCCTGGGGGAGCGTCGCGAGGCGATCGGCGAAATCGGGCAAGTTGGGGTTGCCGTGGCGGTCGACCAACAGGCTGCCAAGCACCCCGAGGTAGGCGGTGTTGACGATGCCGGCGAGCGTCGTGGCACCGACCGCACCGTAGATGATGGCGCTCGTCCATTCGCGCCAACTCACGGGCCAGGCAAAGGGGTGTGCGCGGAGGTAGCGGCGGGCGACAAGGGCGGCGACGCCGAGTGATGGCACGGCCACCATCGCGGCGTTCACGAACGGGAAGAGCCAGGGGGCCGTCTCCGGGTTGTTGGCGATGAGCTGGCCGATGCCGACCAACAGCGGGAAGAGCGGCAGGGAATACCACAGCCAGCCGGTACGAAGCGGAGAGGAGCTGGCACCGCCAAGCGCCGATGCGGCCTGGACGAGGAGGAAGCCCCCAAGGCCCGCGTAGAGCAACGCCGATCCGAGGACGAAATTCAGCTCATAGAGGCGCGTCTCGGGGTCATCGTCTTCGAGGCCAGGAATAGCAAACAGGATGAGCAACCCGCCGAGGAAGCCGAAGGCGCCCACGACCACAGCCATGCCAGTGACGGTTCCACGGCGACGGATGCGTTACTCCCCTTCGAAGCGATGAATCGAGCCGGCGGTGACGACGAAGCGGCCCGAGGCCCGGGTGAGGACGTCGCGAACGCGGTCGGCATCGGCAGTCGTGATGATCGTCTGCTGGAAGCTGTCGAAGTACTCGAGCACGCCCTTGCGCCGGCGCGCATCGAGTTCGCTGAGGACGTCATCGAGCAGGACCACCGGGTCGTCTCCGAGGCACTTGCGGAGATAGCTGGCCTCGGCGAGGCGCATGGAGAGCGCGGCGGTGCGCTGTTGGGCGCGGGAGGCGAAGGAGTCGGCAGGGAACTGGTTGATCTCGATGTTCACGTCGTCGCGGTGGGGACCAACGAGCGTGGAACCGGCGCCGATTTCGCGGTGCCGGAGGTTGCTCAATGCCCGCAGCATCCGGGCGGTCCACTCGGTCTCGTCGATGGGGCAGTCGTGTTCGTCGAGGCCCCCAAGCGCGGGACGATAGGTCATGGTGATGGTTTCAGCCTCATCGCTCAGGCGCTCCATCTGCAGGGCGCCTTCCATGGCGAGATGGCCGAGGGCATCGGCGCGCGCGAGCATGATGATGCCGCCCGCGTGCGCGAGTTCCTGGTCCCAAAAGGTCAGTTCAGCGGCGGAGGCTTCGCGAGCCTGGACGCGCTTGAGCAGGCTGTTTCGCTGCTGGAGTACCCGCGCGTACTTCTGCATCGCGCGGAGATAGCCGCGGTCGACCTGGGAGATCATCATGTCGAGGTAGCGGCGCCGCAGGAGCGGGGGACCAGCGACGATCTCGATATCCAGCGTGGTGAACAACACCGCACAGAGCTGCCCCACCGCCTCGGAGGCGCGCTTGGAAACACCGTTTACACGCACCCGCTTCCCGGCGCGGTAGCTGGAGCCGGTGGTGCGACCAACAACCGCGACTTCGAGCTGAAGGTTTCCTGCGGAACGTTCGACCTGGCAGGCGAGACGCGCGACCGGGAATTCGCTGTCGAGGATGTCGCGGCGGACAAGGTCGGCGTCGGTGCTTGCACGGCTAGAGCGGAGCGTGGAGAGGAGATAGATGGCTTCGAGGAGGTTGCTCTTGCCCTGTGCGTTATCTCCGACGAATACATTCAGACCACGATCCAGGTCGAGTTGCACCTGGCCGTAATTGCGGTAGTTCGCGATCTGCAGGTCGAAGATGAACACGGTGTGGCGCGAGTATAACCGACTTGCTTCTGCATTGGCTTACTTTCCGTAGCTCCTGACATCTCTCCTGCATCTCGGGTCTGCAACGGGACAGAATAATTGACGCCGGGCAGCCGCTACCCGGGGTCCTGTCGCTCACGCAACCAGGGAAGCAGCCACCGGCGATAGAGGACAACGGCACCCACCAGGATCAGGAAAAAGTACCAATGCGACCAGACAACGATGGCAACGAGAACGGCGAAGACCACCGCGAAACTGACGAGGACAAGGAGACAGCAAGACAGCGCGCCAGGGTGGCGCCAGAGGCCGTAGGCCGCGCCAGCGAAAACACCCCACCAAAACCACGGCCAAACGCCCTCGTCCCTGGTCTCTTCCCGCCCCTGCTTCGCCGCCATGCCTCTCCCTTTCCGGTAGCGCGACACTATCCGACGAGTGCGACAAGGGGTGACGCAGGCAGACGACTTTGTGGCGAATCAAGGCCAGATCTGGAAAGCGCACATGCGAGTGCTGTAGTCTCGAAGGATGTTCGGAGGGTCCATCCGGGTCGCCCGCATTCGCGGCATCAGCATTGAGCTGCATCCTTCGTGGCTCATCATCCTCGCACTGGTCACATTCACGCTCGCAAACGGCGTGTTCCCAGACCAGTACGAGAACTGGAGCACGGCCACGTACTGGGTGGTGGGGACGATTGCCTCGGTGCTGCTGTTCGCGACGGTGCTGATTCACGAATTGGCGCACGCGCTCGTGGCGCAACGGCGGGGCATTGCCGTCCCGAGCATCACGCTGTTCATTTTTGGCGGCGTCTCCAGCCTCGAAGAGCAACCACGTTCGGCGGGCGAGGAGTTCATGATCGCCGCAGCGGGACCACTCACGAGCCTGGTCATCGCGGCGCTGACCCTCGGCCTCTGGTTTGCGTTCGAGGATGTGAACCAGCAAGCGCGGGCAGTCCTGGGATACCTGGCGACGGTGAACCTGCTGTTGGCGGTGTTCAACATCCTGCCGGGGTTCCCACTCGATGGCGGCCGCGTATTGCGGTCGATCGCCTGGAACCGGACGAAGAGCTTCCGGCGTGCCACGCGCATCGCGGGCGGTGTGGGCGAACTGTTCGGCTACGGATTGATGGCGATCGGCGTCTTTTTGCTGCTCGGCGGGCTGGCGCTCAACGGCCTCTGGTTGATGTTTATCGGCTGGTTCCTGCTTGGTGCAGCACGGGCGGAGACGTCCCGGTTGAAGCTTGACACGATTCTCGCAGGCTTGCGCGCCCGCAACGTGATGCGCGAAGACTTCCCACAGGTGCGGCCCGGCACATCGCTCCAGGAGGTTGCGGACGACTTCATGGTGGGCCACGGCGAACGGGCCGTCGTGGTCGCGCTCGGAGGATCGGTAAGCGGAATTATCACGGTGAACGACATCCGTCACGTCGCGCGGGAGGCGTGGCCGCAAACGCCAGCGCAACAGGCGATGACACCACGGGAAAAGATCATCACGGTCGACGTGGAAACGCCTGCGCTCGACATCCTCCACCTGCTGGCCGAGAAGGGGCTGAACCAGGTGCCAGTGCTGGAGGATGGGCGGATGGTCGGGCTTGTGACGCGGAGAGAGCTGCTGGAACGCGTTCAGCTCGCGGAGTCGCTGGCGCCCGACGAGTTGCCGGAGCCCCCAAGCGAGGAGCAACGGCACCACCCACAGCCCTGAACCCCTACGAAAGGGCGAGCCCCAGCGCGAAGAGGACGCCGAATACCAGGTCGAACTGAGCCGTCGCCTTCAGGACAGGGTTGAGGGCGAGGCCGCGGACATCGGCGTAGACGGCGCGTGCCGGCTTTCGCGCGGCCGGCAGCGAGAGAAGTACCAGCAGGACTGCGACCGAAGCGCCCGCAGCGAGGGTGCCGAGGGCCAGCAGGTACGCCGCCGTGAGCAGCAGGAAGTACCAGGCACGCGTGCCGTTCCGGCCAAGAACAACGGCCAGGGTCGTCTTGCCAGCCGTCCGGTCGGTGTCGATGTCGCGAAGGTTGTTCACCACCAGGATGAGGGTGACAGTGCAGCCCATGGGCAACGACGCAAGCCATGCGAGGCCAGAGACATCGCCGGCCTGCACGTAGTGCGTACCGGCGACGGCGACGACGCCGAAGAACACAAACGTGAACAGGTCTCCCAGGGCGTGATAGCCGATCGGCCAGGGGCCGCCCGTGTAGATCAATGCCGCGACGATGCTGGCGAGCCCAACCGCGACGATGGGCCAGCCACCGACGGCAACCAGGTACATGCCGGCGACGAAGGCGAGCCCGAACGCGATCCACATCCCGCCGACGACTTCCCGCTGGGAGAGCAGGCCGAGCTGGGTGACGCGTGGCGGCCCAAGGCGCTCATGGGTGTCGGCGCCACGCCGGAAATCGAACAGGTCGTTCGCGAAGTTCGCGCCGATCTGCAGACAGAGCGCGCCGAAGAGGGCCGCGAGCATGGGCAGGAGCGAAAACGCGTCAGCGGCGATAGCGGTACCAGTGCCGACGGCCACAGGCGCGACCGCGGCGGTGAGGGTTGGCGGCCGCACGGCGAGGCGCCATGCGGTGAGCTTCCCCGGACGGTTCTCGACGGTGGCGGCGGTCATTGTCGCACCGCCATGATCGACTGCGCGGCGCCGAACGCATGGCGGCGCTTGGTGATTCGCGCGAACCCGGCCTCGCGGAGCATAGCTACAAGTTCGTCTTGTGACGGCATGTAGACCGTCGACTGGGGCAGGTAGCGGTAGGCGGAGCGATCGGACAGCAAGCCGCCGACAAACGGCACGACGCGCTCGAAATAGACGCGATGGCCCGCTCGAACGACGGGGTTCGCCGGACGGTCAACTTCGAGCAGGCCAAGGCGTCCGCCCGGGGCGAGCACACGAGCCAACTCGACGAGCATATCCGGGATGGAGGTGAAGTTGCGCAGGGCGAAGCCGGAGACCGCGACTGTGATCACGCCATCTCGCAAGGGCAGGCGGAGTGCGTCGCCCTGGACGAGTTGCACCGGGGCGAGGCGGCGCGCCTGTGCACCGCGCAGCATCTCTCTCGAAAAGTCGAGGCCGACGACGTGACGTGTCTCGAGGCGTGCGAGCTCGGCGAAGTCGCCGGTACCGCAGGCGAGGTCGAGGACGTAGTCCTCATCGCCGATATGGAGGCGGCGGATCAGCTCTTTGCGCCAACGTTGGTCCATGCGGCCCGTCATGAGCCGGTTCATGCGGTCGTAGCGCGGCGCGATACGGTCGAACATACGCTGTACCGCGACAGCTTTCTCTTCAGGTGGGGGAAGCTCGCTCATCGCCACACAGTGTCTAGCCGAACGCGCGGATGCGAAAGCCGGGGGCGCTTCGCATCGGTGCGCGGCCTTACGCCGGGCTGCTACGCTGCGCGCATGTGCCGAAGCATCAAGACGCTACGAAGGAAAGACGAGCGACCAACGGCGGAAGAGATAGAGGCGGCCGCACTCCAGTTTGTGCGCAAAATCAGCGGCTATCGCGCGCCATCGCAGAAGAACAGGGAAGCGTTCGACGCAGCCGTGTCCGAGGTAGCGGAGACGTCGCGCCGGTTGTTGGAGGCGGTGGGCGCTCCGCCGGTAGAGGAAAGCGCAGGCCCTAGCCTTCCGCGCCGATGACCACATCCCAGGCGCGGATGCGCCAGGTGGTGACAAGTCCGTTGGCGACGTAGGGGTCTTCCTGCACGAATGCCTCGACGACGCTGCGATCATCCGTGTTGAAGATGATGACGGCGCCGTCGAGCGGGTCGGCAAATGCCCCTGCCATCTTCACGATGCCCTTGCGTTCGAGGTCGCGAAGGAGGTCGAGGTGCTGTGCGCGAAACGGCTCGCGCTTCGGAGCCACATCTTCGACGTAGTTGTAAAACAGGATGTGCATCGGCGCAGCCTCATGGGGTGGTTGCCGCGGTCACGCCTCGGCAGGCGGAAAGAAGACGGTTGGCCGGACCTTAAGGTGGCCCCGGCCAACCGTTCGTGCTCACCGGACAGGCACTAGGCGCGGCTGCGAAGCCACTCCTCGATCTGCGGCCGGTGCTCGGCAAAGTGATGCACGCCAGCGCCGTCGAGGAGGCGATTGCCGACCTTCGGCCTGCCCTTTTCAGGGTCCATGCCATAGAACGACTCATCGAGTGCCTTGGCGGCGGCGTAGTACTGGTGGAAGGCGTTATCCCAGTCGTCGAGCGCAGCGGGGCCGTCCTTCGACTGCTGGGCGAAGCGCGCGTTCCAGGGCTCGGGGTCGCTATAGTCGACGCCTTCCGGGGTCGGCCGCTCCCCCTTCCCGACGCGTTCGATGGCGCCGGACATCTCGCGGAACCAGCCCGCCATATGGGCGAGGAGCTTGTTCAGGTTCCACTCGCCGAGAAACGTTTCGTGGTACGCCTCGTGCGGGAGATCCGCGATCTGCTCGCGGAACCCGGTGTAGGCATCTTCGAGCTGGGTGATTGCAGCCGACTTGTCCATTGCGGACTCCTTTCAGGCGATGCCTGCGAGTTGCTTCGCGTAGTCCATCGTGCGCTTCGCATCATACGCGCGATAAATCATCAGCTTCTCGGCTTCGAGCGAGCCTTCAGCGTGGATGGCGAGGACCGCATGGTAGCCACCGAATTCGCCGGTGGTGAGGTCGCTGACCATGTTCATGGCGCGAGTGCGGACTTCACCGTCGTAGCCAGCGCGGCCACCAAGGTACTTGCGCAGCAGGTCGCCCGTCTCCGGGTTTTCGAAGTCTTCGACGCCAGGGCCGGTCACGAGCATGCCTCCCGCGATGTCCTGCACGTGCTGCAGAGCCTCGTGG
>Ga0265293_10007683_pt1 | contig 16442 bp, 14 predicted proteins | sample Munlanlewell138R_FD_192505 | JGI IMG/M metagenome (GOLD analysis project Ga0265293, IMG submission 192505) | Leachate microbial communities from a municipal landfill in Southern Ontario, Canada - Leachate well 138R | ecosystem: Engineered > Solid waste > Landfill > Unclassified | place: Canada...
ATTTGCTGAATGGTTGCATTCCAAAGCTGCAATCCACCCGTTGTTCATTTTAAATTAAGGCCTGCAAAGATAAATATTGTTTTTAAACAAACCAAGAAGGAAATAAAAATATTCTGTATCTTAAAATTCAGCTATTTATTGAAAACCAATATCCCTAAATCAACTACCCAAATTCATATTCTCTGTGGCAATCCGGGTCATCTCTAATAAACTTTGGGCAAAATACTCCAAATGAAAAAAAATGAGAGACTGTTTTGATTTTGTTTTTTAGAAATATTTTGATCTGTTTTTTGCTCAGACAAGGCAAAATGGACGCGAATAGCCATGGCTATTTAAGGAAATTTTGCAGCAGTATGAGTGAAAAAGACGCAAAATAGAATAAATGGATAAATTTAAAACAGTCTCTGAAACAACCTGTAGGAAAATTTCAGGCTTTCACATGTTCTTCGGCCCTGTAAGAACTTCTCACCAATGGGGAACTTTCCACAAATGAAAAACCTTTTTCCAGACCAATTTTCCGGTATGCATCAAACTGTTCAGGCTTTATATACTCAGCCACCGGCAGATGACCAGCCGTAGGAGCCAGATATTGTCCAATGGTCATCACCTTGCAACCCGCAAGAAGCAGGTCATCCATAGTTTGCAGTACTTCTTCATATTTTTCCCCGAGACCCAGCATGATTCCTGACTTGGCAATAGGAAAGTTTTGAGCAATAAAACTTAATACTTCGAGGCTTCTGCGGTATTTTGCTGCTGAACGAATGACCGGTGTAAGCCGCTCCACTGTTTCCAGGTTATGGGAGATTACATCAGGACCGGCATCAATGACCTGTCTGATCAGTTCTTTTTCTCCCCTGAAATCAGGAATAAGTACTTCCATGCGAATCCCCGGGTTTACACGTTTCACTTCCAGAATAGTCCTTGCCCATATCCCTGCCCCCTGATCATCCAGGTCATCCCGGTCAACCGATGTAATTACACAATGCTTCAACTCCATGATACGCACCGATTCAGCAAGCTTAGCCGGCTCATCCGGATCAGGAGGAAGTGGTTTCCCTCCTTTTACGGCACAAAATTTACAATTGCGGGTGCAAATATCCCCCAGAATCATAAATGTTGCTGTTCCCCGGTTCCAGCATTCACCCATATTAGGACAATTGCCACTGGCACAAATCGTATGCAAACCATGCTTTTCAACCAGGTTCTTAACCTGTGAATACTTCTCCCCTTTGGGCATATTCATCTTCATCCATCGCGGCAAACGCTGCCGATCGCTTAAGTCGTGTGACATCTCTTTACACTTTTCCATGCAAAATTAAATTTTAAAGTCAAATACCAAAATATCATAAGAAAAGCAGATTCTGGATTTCAAGTTATTTTTGTAGTATTGCATCCATGAAACAATTTTTATTTATCATATTTCTAATCTGTAGTTTATTTGCAGCGCAGGGACAAACCCCGCAAAATGAAATTCAAACTACCTCACGACTGGCCAATGCCTATTATAGTGCAGCCGAATATGAGAAAGCTGCTCCACTGTTGCTGGAGGTTTATAACCTGTCGAAAAACAGCAATTATTTCAGACTTTACATTCAATCCATGATTGAACTTCAACAATTTGAGGAAGCTGAAGAACAAATAAAAAATGAATTAAAAAAACGACGTTCACATGTTGATTTCATCATCCATTACGGGTATTTATTAAAAGCACAAAAAAAAGATAAAGAAGCTGAAAAAAAATATGAAGAGGCCATTCAGTTGATTCCGGCAAACAAAGGGAACTACCTGACTGCGGCTTCTGCTTTTGTAAACTGGCAGGAATACGAATGGGCAAAAAAGGTTTACCTAAAGGGAAGAGAAGTGATTCCACAGGAACAGTTTAATTATGAACTGGCCCGGATCTATTTGTATTTACATGATTATGAACAGATGATGGAAGAATACCTCCATTTAATACGCCAGGATGAAAAACATCTGCGACGGGTAGAAAGTACCCTTGCCTCTGCATTACGCATCGATGTGGATAATGAATTACGCGATGAGTTTCGCAAGCAGGTTCTTAAACGCGTCCAGGCAGAACCAAACATCACAGGATATAACCGACTGCTTATCTGGTTTTTTCTCCAGGAAAAACAGTTTGCCGGGGCACTCAGGCAACTAATCGCCCTCGATCGCAGAACCGGGGAGGAGGATCCTCAAATATTCCAACTGGGACAAATTGCCCTGAACAATGAAATGTACGATGATGCAAAACGTGCTTTCCATTACCTGGTTGAAAAAGGAGAAAACTCACCTTTTTTCATGCAGGCGTATGTAAAGAATGTTCATGCATCCTTTCTGCATTTTACAAACATGGATCAGGATAATCCTTCAGAGGGTCAGTTACTGGCTGGCCAATTCGAACAAAGTCTGGAAATGTTGGGAATGCATGAAGGCACAATCAGCCTAAGATTAGATTATGCCCATCTGTTGACATTTTATCTGAATGATCCGGAGAAAGCAATTGATTTGCTGGAAAAAAGCCTCACAATCCCCAGGCTCCGGGCCGAAGAAACGGGCATGCTGAAAACGGGATTGGCTGATATTTACCTGTACTCCGGCGATCAGTGGGAAGCGACCTTGCTATACTCCCAGGCCATTGATGTAAACAAAAACAATGCGCTGGGCGATGAGGTAAAACTTAAAAAAGCAAAACTGGCATACTTTATGGGAAATTTTAGCTGGGCTAAAGCTCAACTCGACGTTCTGAAGGCAAGTACATCAAAACTCACAGCCAATGATGCTCTGGAACTTTCCATGCTTATTGGAAATAACCTGAACCTGGATACAACCGCCATTCCTTTGGAATTGTTTGCCCGGGCCGATTATCTATTCTTCAGAAACCAGGACACCAAAGCTATGGCAACACTCGATTCCATAGCAGAAGCTTTTCCATCTCACTCACTAACCGATAAAATTCTTTTCCGGAAAGCGAAAATTGCAATAGACCAAAACAACTACACACAGGCTGCCGGATACCTTCGGGAAATTACCGAGAACTATCATTCCGGTCTCCTGGCCGACGATGCCCTTTTCATGCTGGCTGAACTTTATAACTATCACCTGGATGAAAAAGAGAAAGCCAAAGAACTCTACCGGGAAATGCTGACCAAACATCCGGGAAGTGTTTTCACTGAAGAGTCCAGGGATAAATTCAGAGAACTCCGCGAAGCTTATCCTGATTCCCAGGAGTTAAAAGAAGAACCGTTCTTTCGTGGAATTGTCATTCCAGATGAAATCAACTAACCGGGCATACCTGTTCGCCGGATTATCGGTTCTGCTGTGGTCTACTGTTGCGACCGCCTTTAAAATAGGACTAAATGAACTGGATCACATCCAGCTCATCTTTTTTGCATCTGCCACATCCGTTGTAGTCCTCTTCGCTATTCTTACATTTCAGGGCAAAACAAAACAGATTGTGAGCCAGTCATCCGGTCAGTGGCTTTACTCTATGCTCCTGGGATTTTTCAATCCGCTGATCTATTACCTGATTCTCTTCAAAGCTTATTCCCTGTTACCTGCCCAGTTGGCCCAGCCACTAAATATGGTATGGCCGGTTGTGCTAAGCCTGCTTTCAGTACCCCTGCTGGGCCAAAAGATCGGGAAATGGAGCATTGTCGGTCTTTTTATCAGTTTTGCCGGCATGGTAACCATCTCTTCACAGGGAGGAGTAAACGGATTTCAGGACACAGACCTTACCGGAGTAATTCTGGCAGTGGGCAGTTCCGTTATCTGGGCATTATACTGGATCCTGAATGTACGCGATAACAGAGACAGCGTAGTGAAACTCTTTCTCAGCTTTCTCATCGGACTAATTTTTCTGGCAGTAGCAGTCTGGCTATTCTCCGACTTCCGGATCAAGCCGGGAATCGGAATGATGGCTGCCATCTATATTGGTGTTTTCGAAATAGGCATTACTTACATTTTCTGGATGAATGCCATGAAATGGAGTGTCAACAATGCAAAAATTGGAAATTTAGTTTTTCTCACTCCCTTTCTATCTCTCATTTTCATTCGTTTTATTTTGAAAGAAACCCTATTCATCACTACCTTTATCGGATTGATTTTAATCGTTGCCGGCATTTTAACACAACGGCTCGATGAAAGGAACAAAAGCTGAAATGAATAAAAAACCACTAAAAATATTGGGCATCGACCCTGGAACAACGGTTACCGGTTATGGATTGATTGAAATCAGGAATAACCATCCGGTGATCATACATATGGGAACCATGGTTCCGGGGAAGTTTGATGATCATTACCAACGATTGAAACACCTGCACGAACGAGCATTGCACCTCATCGATGAATACCGACCCGATGTGATGGCTATTGAAGCTCCTTTTTATGGTAAAAATGTGCAGTCCATGCTGAAACTAGGACGCGGACAAGGAGTAATTATGGCAGCAGCACTTCACTATTCAGTGCCTATTCAGGAATATGCTCCCCTGCTGGTAAAACAGGCAATCACCGGTATGGGCAGAGCCTCCAAAGAACAGGTGAAGTACTTTTTACAAAAAGTTTACAACCTGACTGACCTCGACCAGGCACTGGATGCCACCGACGCTGTGGCGGTAGCCATTTGCCATTTTATCCAGATGGATAAACCACAAAAAAATAACGAATACAAAAACTGGAACGATTTTGTGAAAAAAAATCCAAATCGTATAAAATGAAACGTGCATAATTAATAAATGACAAATGCTGCCGAAATACGCTTGCGAATGCTGTCGAATACTTTAGAAATAAACAATTATAACGAGGGAAACACCTTTTAAGCAGACAATGAAGTGAGGTGAATATCTTAGAGATCAAACCATTTAATCAGGATGCAATCAAAAAAAACAGAACACCATCTTTTCATAGCAATGATCCTATTCATTGCCAGTCATCTTATTTTTTCCTTCATACAATACTATCATTCACCCTTGTATGGGGATATCGACGGAGGAGTGTTGCCGAATGAAATAATCGAACAAATCTTCGATGATCCACTGGGATGGCAGGCTCTGAAAACCGGAGAGAAACATGTCAATCCCAACCGGTTTTTCTCCCATTTCATGCTTTCAAAGTACTTTAAAAATGTCCCCCTCTGGCTTCAAACATTCACAGATCCTGTTTCTTCTGTGTATTTAGCCTGTGCACTTCTAAAAATTGTCGTCCAGGCACTATTCATTTATGTCATAGCGGCCCTGATCAGTGGGTCAAACCACCTGTTTCATAAAAAATTCATTCTGAGCAGCGCTCTTATTATTCCGTTGTTTCAGGTTTATGGCTATTGGAGCAGGATGGGTATCGTTGACAAGTCAATCGCCTACACCTTCTTCTATGCTTTACCTCTCGTTTTATTCATGCTCTTCTTTTTACCCTTCTTTCATAATATCATGAATAACAGGAAATTCAGAACTATTCATTATTTTACTCTTACTCCTCTCATTGTTATTTTACCATTCAGTGGACCTTTAATTCCTGCCATATCTATAATTGCCTCTTTTCTCATTTTTATAAATTACTTTTTCAACTATAAGAAAAAAGGGATCATTCCATTTTTGAAAAATATTCCATTATCATTTTACATCTTGCTGGTTCCATTGACTATGATGAGTTTGTATTCCCTCTTTTTAGGCACATTTTATGATTCCAACTACCAAACCGATACAATACCCATAGCTGAAAGATATTCCAGACTCCCTTATGGGTTATTTTCACAATTATTTCATTCCCTGGGTTTTCCTTTCCTGCTGCTGATTATTGGGATAAATATTTACTTCATAAAAAAACAGAGATCACCTGAGGGGACAAAGCTGATCCACTGCATTAGGTGGATAGGAATTTTTGCTCTGATTTTCATTCTACTGTTACCTTTGGGAGGATATCGACCATACCGGACCAGAATAATCCGTTACGACACTTTTATGCCCATAACCGCCGCACTCATATATTATTTCGGTTTGACAGCATACTATGTCCTTCAACAATTAAACGGGAAAAGTAAAAAATACTATACAGCTTTCCTGGCAACCATCCTGTTGATGTATTCATTAGTTGATTTGGACGGAATAAATAAAAACCGGTGTGAAAGAGATGCTCTGCAAAAAATGGCAGTATCAAATGACAGTATTGTTCCCATTCCAAAAGATTGTTTTGTCATGTCGTGGGCTAATACATTCGATTACAAAGAATCTGAAAACCGGGCCAGGTTGATTCAATATTGGGGTATTACTCATGAGAAAAAATTGTTTTATAATGAAGAACTGGCAACCAAAGAACCTTTGTAGGCAGGAGAACACGTAATAAAAATTGTTAAAAAATAAGCTCCCGTTTCAACCATCAATCGTCTAACCGTCCGGTATCCATTTTTACATGGATTAATTCCTAAATAGAAGTAAAAAATTCTTCACATCCATTTCTTGAACAGATTTTTATGCTATCTTTGCGCCCACATTTTAAAAAAGTATGATAGCATTATGCCAGTAAAAATGAGATTAGCGCGGCACGGCCGCAAACGTTATGCTTACTACCACATTGTGGTAGCTGATAGCAGGGCGCCACGAGATGGCAGGTACATTGAACGGATTGGCTCGTATAATCCGAATACAAATCCTGCTACGATAGATCTCGATTTTGACAAAGCTTACGACTGGCTTGTAAAAGGCGCCCAACCTACCGAAACCATGAAGGCAATTTTGTCTTACAAGGGAGTTCTCTACAAAAAACACCTGATGGGTGGAGTTAAAAAAGGAGCTTTCACGGAAGAGGAAGCTGAAAAAAAACTGGAAAAATGGCTGACTGAAAAAGATGCTCAGATACAGGCTAAGCGTGACCGCCTGGCCGGTGAGGAGAATGCAGCTGTTAAAAAGCAGTTAGAAGCTGAAACCAAACTACGTGAAGCTAAGGAAGCTGCCATTGCAGCAAAAAATGCGGAACTGGCTGCCGAAGCTGCTGCTGCTAAAGCTGAAGAAGAAGCTGTAGATGCAGTAGAAGAAAGTGTAAATGCAGTAGAAGAATCTACTGTAGATGAAGCAAAAGAAGCAGTGGAAGAAAAGCCGGCTGAAAACGAAGAAGCACCAAAAGAACAGGGCGCAGAATCTTAGAGATTGTTTTGATCTTGTTTTTAGAAATATTTTAATCTGTTTTTTGCTCAGATAAGGCAAAATTGACGCGAATAGCCATAGCTATGTAAGGAAATTTTGCAGTAGTATGAGTGAAAAAGACGAAAAATAGAATAAATGGATAAATTTAAAACAGTCTCTTAATCAAAAGTTTTTTATACACAATAATAAGCTGTCTCCATACCGGGGCAGCTTTTTTTATACCGGAACATAGGGAATGGCTATTTCCAAAAGACCCATAAAAGTCGCAAACAGTTTGAACAACCGATACTTTGATTTATGTATATTTACACCATGGAAACAATACCAAAGAGTGATTGCAAAAAAATTGGTTTCATCCGGAAAACCCATGGGATCCGCGGTGAACTGGTACTGGAATATGATCCACATTTCGAAAATTCAGTTGCTGAAGCCAATCGATTCTTTCTGGAAATCGATGGACTCCTGGTACCATTCTTTTTGGCTGAAGAGGGTGTCCGGTTTAAATCAGCCCATTCAGCACGGATAACTTTCGATTGGGTGACGACAGAGAAATATGCCAATCGGCTGGTAAACAACCCGGTGTATCTTTATTTGCACGAAATCACTGACAAACCGGATGATTCTTCATTCAACCGATTTCTAAATTTCATGATTATCAATGAATTTTCTGAAGAGATTGGTGTGATCGAATCAATCGATGACTATTCCGGAAATATTGTTCTTACAATTCATACAAAAAACAGAGAAATCCTGGTTCCATATAACAATGATTTCCTGATGAACCTCGACGAAAAAAATAAAATCATCCAGCTTCGACTTCCTGAGGGGCTGACTGAATGAAAGTCATCCGGATTATACCCGGCTGTTCCTCAACAGACAGTTTAAATCACAAAAAGTTCTACCAAAAATGTAACGTTCAGCAAATCCTTCCGTCATTACTGCCTGAAAAGCCATAGTTGTAGAGTCAGGATTAGTAAGATATACAAGCAATCCGCAGGTTGACACCAATATATCAGAATCAGGGATCATAAAAAACTATGACAAAAAATGAGATGAATGTGAATTATATTCCTTAAATTTCCCATTCCTTTTTACTCAGGTATGGTTATACCTGTTAGGTGCGAGGGAACTAAAACAAAGTTTAACTAAAATCATTTATTATGGGAATGCTAAAGGAATTCAAAAGTTTTGCCATGAAAGGCAACGTACTCGACCTGGCTGTTGCCGTGATTATTGGCGGCGCCTTTGGGAAAATTGTCACCTCGTTTGTTAACGATGTAATCATGCCACCTATCGGATTGTTATTGGGTAATCGTGATTTCAACAACATGCGGGTTGTTTTAAAACAAGCAACGGATGCAATTATGGAAGGCGACACAGTAATCACCCCAGCTATTGCAGAAGTATCCATCCGTTATGGAACTTTCATTAACACAGTAATCGACTTCCTGCTTGTTGCTCTGTCCATTTTCATGGTGATTAAGGCTTTCAATAAGCTTAAGAAAAAAGAAGCAGAGAAACCTGCTCCACCACCAGCTCCTTCCAAAGAGGAAACGTTACTTACAGAGATCAGGGATATTTTGAAAGAAAAGAAAAATTAAACTGTTTATTTCCGGATGATATCAATCCTTCCACCAGGCCAAAGTTTAATTATACCGGATGGAGAAGCAGGGGATAGATCGTCCTGCCGGTACCTGACAATATAATCGACCTGATTTTTGATATCTTCAGAAATTTCACTGAAAAGTGAAGGTGACTTTTGGCCACTGATATTAGCAGAGGTGGAAACAACGGGACGGCGAAAATGTTGAAGGAGTTTAACCGTAAACTCTTCTTTGGTAATGCGGATCCCGATGCTTCCATCTTCTGCTATCAGTCGGGATGGAAAATTTTTTGCTCCGGGGTAAATTACAGTCAGCGGTGTGTCACTGATTTCTACTAAATCCCACGCAATTTCAGGAACCTCATTCACATAACGTTCCAAAAAAGCAGGATTTTCCAGCAATACCAACATGCTTTTGCTGTCCTCACGCTTTTTAATCTTATAAATCCGGTCAATAGCTTCCGGATTAGTTGCATCGCAACCAATTCCCCAAATGGTATCAGTAGGATACAAAATTACCCCCCCGCGTTTCAACACATCAACCGCTTTTTTCAGATCATTTTGCATTTTTTCCTTTTCTCATTTTTTCGTACAAAGAAATCAAATTTTTCGCATAGTTCTTTGGATGAAAATGTTCAGCCCGGGCAAATCCCTTTTGAATCAAATCACATCTTAACTCCTTATTCTCAGTGAGCAACACTAAACTCCTGGCAATTTCACTGATATTGCCGGGATGGCACAATAAAGCGGCTTCACCGGCTGTTTCAGGAAGTACAGAAACCGATGAAGTAAGCACAGGACAACCACTTGCCATGGCCTCAACAACTGGTAATCCGAATCCCTCAAAAACAGAAATATATACCGATAGCAATGCACACTGATAAATACCAGCCAAATCTGCTTCCGGCAAACCGGTTAAACAGACCACCTGATCCTCCATTTTCCAGGTATCGACAAACTGTTTTATTTCTGACAGATAGGAAGCATTTTGTTTCCCCACAAAAACAACCGGAATTTTTATATTTGCCGAATGAACAGCTTGCAATAAGGCCAGCTGGTTTTTTCGGGGTTCCAGTGTTCCTACTGCAAGAATAAATTGATTTGGCAGGTTATACTTTTTACGTATGGCTTCAGTATCCTGCTTTTTAAAAAAAACAGAAGATACAGGTTGATAAATCAGTTCAATTTTCCCTGGAGGAACATGAAAAAAGGTTTCAATGTCATGTTTGGTCTGCAAGCTGATTGCTATTATCCTGTCTGCGACATGGCATGCATATTTAATCTTCTTAAAATATATTTTTCGGTCAATGGAATGATAGAATTCAGGGTAACGCATAAAAATAAGATCGTGGATAGTAACCACCGAAAGAACATTACTATTAAGTATTCCTTTAGGTAATTCATTACTCAAACCATGAAATACTTCAATTTTTAGTTGTTTCAAATGGGGGACCAGAAAAAGACTTCGCCAAAACGAATGCATTTTTTTTGCTACAAGGTTTTGGGGAGAAACGACACTAAACTGTCGATAATCCTGAAACAACCGATCAGTAATCTGTGGAGTAAATAAGACATATTCATATTCCGGGAAATAACGATGAAGTGCATTCAAAGTATTCCGGCTGTATATCCCCAGTCCTGAAGAATTGAGAAATGCCCGTTTAGCATCAAATCCGATTTTCATGCATCGAAAATACAAAAAAGGCTGTATTCTATGCTTTAAAATCTTTTAAACTCTTAAAATCAAGAGTGGCAAAATAATCCTCTGCGGTTTCAGCTCTGCGTATCTGCACGATCTCACCATTTTCCCTCAGCAGCAACTCGGCTGACCTCAACTTTCCGTTGTAGTTAAATCCCATAGCATGGCCATGAGCACCGGCATCGTGTATTACCACCACATCTCCAGGTTCAATTTCAGGGAGCATCCGGTCGATGGCAAACTTATCATTATTCTCGCATAAGGAACCTGTGACATCGTATTTCCGGTTTCGAGGTTCATTCTCCTTTCCCAAAACAGTAATATGATGGTATGCACCGTACATCCCTGGCCGCATCAGGTTAGCCATACTGGCATCGAGGCCGGCAAAATTTTTGTAGGTTTTTTTGATGTGGAGTACCTGAGCCACCAGGTATCCATAGGGACCTGTTATAGCACGTCCCAGCTCAAAAAATATTTTTAATGGAGCCAGCCCATTGCCGAAGATTTTCTCCTCGTATAACTTTCTAATCCCCGCACTCACATACTCCAAATCCACAGGTTTCTGACCAGGTTTATAGGGAATGCCAACTCCACCGCCCAAATTGGCAAAACGAATTTTTACACCCGCTTTTTGGTGTACTTCAACAATTAGATTGAAAAGTACATCGGCCGTCTCGATAAAATAATCAGGATCCAATTCATTTGATGCCACCATCGTATGCACGCCGAACTCTTTAACTCCCTTGTTTTTCAATAGACGGTACCCTTCAATAATTTGTTCGTGGGTAAAACCATATTTCGAATCCTCCGGATGACCGATAATCAGATTTCCCTGTTTCAAATCGCCTGGATTATAGCGCATACAAATGGTTTCAGGCAATCCTGCATTCTTTTCGAGGTAGTCTATATGAGAGATATCGTCAAGGTTAATAATGGCACCCAGTTGTTTCGCAGCATGAAACTCCGAAGCAGGTGTATCATTGGAGGTGAGCATGATCTCCTCCCCCCTCATGCCAACCCTGCGCGCCAGTTCCAGCTCTACCTCGGAACTGCAGTCGACACCAAAACCCTCCTCCTTCAAAATTTTCATCAGATAAGGGTTTGGAGTTGCTTTTATGGCAAAATATTCTTTGAATCCCTCATTCCACCCAAAAGCCTTTTTAAACCTGCGGGCATTCTCACGAATAGCCTTTTCATCGTATAGGTGAAAAGGAGTCGGATATTGTTCAATTACTTTTTCTATTTCCTCTTTTAAAAACGGGATGTATTTCTCTGCCATAATTTTATAAATACTTTTGATTCATTACAAATTTACAACCTGATTACTACTTGTAATCATGAATTAATATTAATCACGTATATTTAGTGGAGAATTAATAAATCTGTTTGTTCAAATAAGATCATTCACCAGCTCGTGGCTCAATACGCCACTGGCAATTTCACAAACATCTCCGGTCATTCTCATGTTCCAAAATTCATCGGTTTCAATTTTTAAGTCGCCTCCCGGCATTTTTATGGTCAGAACCTTTTGGGTAAGTCCTTTTTTAACAGCGACAGCAGCAACAGCACAGGCCGAGCTTCCCGATGCCAGCGTCCATCCGGCGCCACGTTCCCAAATCATTACTTCCACCTCAGTTGGGGAAACTACTTTCGCAAACTGTACATTAATCCGGTTGGGAAAAAACGAATTTGTTTCAATTTGGGGACCAAAAATTTTTACCTCCTTTTCATCTAATTCTTCTGTCAGAATAACGCAATGCGGATTGCCTAACGAAACACAATGAATCAGGTAATCACGGTATTCCAAATGCAGTATTTCACCCATACATTCAGGGTTTTCACTTTTCACGGGTATAAGTGGGGAAGAAAAAACTGCCTTGCCCATATCTACCTTTACCGCTTTTGCTTTTCCGTTTTTTTCCAAAATAATCTCCGCCTGAACCAGTCCACCAGGTGTTTCAATCGTAAACTTTCTCGATTTAGAAAACTGATAATCAAACAAATACTTAGCAAAAATGCGCAACCCGTTTCCGCTCTTTTCAGCCTCCGAACCATCAGGATTCAAAATGCGTAACCCAAAGTTCGCGTTATAACTGGGAACTTTTAGCAGGATCCCGTCAGATCCAATACCAAAATGAACGTCACAAATTTTACGAATTGTACGCTCTGTCAAGTCAAAACCTAGTTCATTCTGATTTAACACAATATAATCATTCCCCAATCCATGAGATTTAACAAAGAAATTTTGCATCATACGTATTTAATTTTACAAAAGTATTAAACATCAATCAATTTTCCCTGGAATAGTTCAACGAATTCTTTACCCTTCAATTTATTTTTAACTTTGCATGTATATACAGGAAAGATCAAATACAATAATAACATGGCAAAAATTAATGAAAATTACCTGAAGCTTCAGGCAGGATATCTTTTCCCGGAAATAGGAAGAAGGGTGAACGATTACATGGCATCTCACCCCGGTAAAAAAGTAATTAAAATGGGTATCGGAGACGTTACCCGGCCGCTGGTGCCAAGTGTGATCCAGGCATTTCATGAGGGAGTGGACGAAATGGCTCAAGCAAACACATTCAGGGGGTATGGCCCTGAACAGGGGTATGGCTTCTTACGCGAAGCGATTGCAAAAAATGATTACCTGAGCAAAAGCATTGATATATCAGCAGCAGATATTTTCATCTCCGATGGTTCAAAATGTGATACCGGAAACATCCAGGAAATTTTTGGCCACAACAATAAAATAGCTATTTGCGACCCGGTATACCCGGTTTATGCCGATACAACTGTTATGGCAGGAAAAACCGGCAATTATAATTCAGGATATTACGAGGGAATTATTTATATGCCCTGCACCCGAGAAAATGGTTTTATTCCCGATCTGCCAGCAGAAACACCTGACTTAATTTTCCTTTGTTATCCAAACAATCCAACCGGCACAGTAGCCACCAAAGAAGAGTTAAAAAAATGGGTGGACTATGCACGTAAAAACAAAAGCATCATTTTGTACGATGCAGCATACGAGGCTTTTATTACTGAAGAAGGGATTCCACATTCCATTTACGAAATTGAGGGTGCAAAGGAAGTAGCCATTGAGTTCAGGAGTTTTTCCAAAACTGCCGGTTTTACCGGTACGCGATGTGCTTTTACGATCATCCCGGAAGAACTGAAAGCTTATGATTCAACAGGGAAAGCCCATTCGGTTAAATCACTCTGGAACCGTCGACATTCTACGAAATTCAATGGGGTATCGTATCCGGTTCAAAAAGCTGCAGCAGCGATCTATACAGAACAGGGCAAGAAAGAGGTTGCTGAAGTTATCACCTACTATCTTGAAAATGCGCGGATTATGAAAGAAAGTCTTTCCGCAGCTGGCTACGAAGTTTTTGGAGGGATGAATGCCCCCTACATCTGGGTAAAAACAAAAAACGACATGCCTTCCTGGGACTTTTTCGACATCCTGCTTCATGAAATCAATGTGGTTGGAACACCCGGATCGGGATTTGGTCCTGCCGGTGAAGGATATTTCCGTTTCTCCGCTTTTGCCGACCGAAACAGCACCATCGAAGCCATGAGCCGAATTAAAAATCACCGGCTTTCCTAAGCCGGTGATCATAACCTTTAAAGAGAATCTCTTCCATCGAAAAACAGAGTGTCGGCTACTTTCGCATCGCCTTCCAGGCGTTGATCAGGCCGTTGGTAGAGGAATCGTGGCCGGTAACCGATACTTCACCTGTCAATTCAGGAAGAATGGCATTGGCCAGCTGTTTGCCTAACTCCACACCCCATTGATCAAAACTGTAAATATTCCAAATCACACCCTGAACAAATATTTTGTGTTCGTACATAGCAATAAGTGATCCCAGCGAACGTGGGGTTAACTTCTTCACCAGAATAGAATTCGTAGGTACATTGCCGGGGAAAACCTTGAATGGCATTAACGCATCAATTTGTTCTTCCGTTTTACCAGATGCTTTCAACTCAGTAACAACCTGTTCTTCCGTTTTACCCACCATTAATGCCTCTGTTTGAGCAAAAAAATTGGCAAGCAGCTTGACATGATGATCGCCAACAGGGTTATGACTTTTGGCTGCAGCGATGAAATCACAGGGAATAAGTTTAGTTCCCTGATGAATCAACTGGTAAAAAGCATGCTGACCATTCGTTCCCGGCTCTCCCCAAATGATCGGGCCAGTCTGGTATTCAACCACATTTCCCTGCCGGTCAACATACTTCCCGTTACTCTCCATATTCCCTTGCTGAAAATAGGCAGCAAACCGGTGCATATACTGGTCGTAGGGAAGAATAGCCTCTGTTTCAGATCCAAAAAAATTAGTATACCATATCCCTATAAGAGCCAGAATTACAGGAATGTTTTTATCGAGTTCAGTGTTCCGGAAATGCCTGTCCATGGCGTGTGCACCTTCCAATAGCTGAATGTAATTCTCGTAACCAACGCCCAGAACTATTGGAAGCCCAATGGCTGACCAAAGTGAATACCTGCCACCAACCCAATCCCAAAAACGAAACATGTTTTTAATATCAATACCAAAATGCGCTACCTCAGTTTCATTCGTTGATACAGCAACAAAGTGATTCTTCACAAAACCTGTATCCTTTGCTGTATCTAAAAACCATTCGCGTGCTGTATTCGCATTGGTCATCGTTTCCTGAGTAGTAAATGTTTTGGATGCTACAATAAATAGAGTGGTTTCCGGATCTACTTTTTTCAAGGTCTCAACGATATGAGTCCCATCAATATTAGAAACAAAATGCAGGTTGAGTTTTGTTTTATAAGGCTTAAGAGCCTCAGTCACCATAAGCGGACCCAAATCAGAACCACCAATGCCTATATTCACTATGTCAGTTATTGATTTCCCTGTAAAACCCTTCCACTTCCCGGAAATCACCTCTTCAGAAAAAGACTTCATCTGGAGAAGTACAGCATTCACTGCAGGCATCACATCATGACCATCAACAAAAATGGGCGAATGGCCCCGGTTACGCAAGGCTATATGTAAAACAGCCCGGTTCTCGGTCTCATTAATTCTTTCTCCGGAAAACATTTTTTCGATGGCATCCTCAAGCTGACACTCGTGAGCCAGCTCAACAAGCAAGCTACGCACCTGATCATCCATGATATTCTTCGAAAAATCAAGAAGAATATCTTCAAATTTTAGCGAATACTTGTCAAAACGACTGGCATCCTTTTCGAAAAGTTCCTTCATATGTTTGCCTTCAAAACCAAAATAATAATCTTCCAGTTTCTCCCAGGCATTCGTTGTTGTTGGATCTATTTTTGGTAACATGATGTATTTTTTTGATAATTATAAAAGTATTTCGGATCATAAAACAATCAAAGTGAATCTTTCTGTATTTCGACTGCTATTGAATGGCAAAGATAATTTTTTGAAAGTATTCCTGATTATTCATTCTATAAGCTTAATTAATATTTAAGCTAATGAGCATTGTCTTTTAGCACTGAACAGCCAGAAACCGTTATTCTGAGTGTAGCATCATAACGAAGGAAATATCGGTTTCACATCAACAGATTTTTAAAAAATTGTATATTCGCACTACCTTTATGAATAAAGAGGAACAGGAAATAATTACAAGACTCAGGCAAGGGGATGAAGCGATGTATATCCATCTGTTCAAAGAGTATTATGTACCCCTTTGCCATTATGCCAGGCGTTATCTTTCACGCAACGATTTGGCAGAGGACATTGTATCTGAAACATTTTTCAACATTTGGGAAAAACGGAAAAAACTAGATATAACAATTTCGCTAAAATCTTATTTATTTCATGCCGTTTGCAAAAATTCACTCAACTATTTACGTAAGAACAAAAAAATTGTATTACTGGAAGATCATCCGGGGAAGAAGGAAGTTGGAATCATTCACAACACAGGAATCGAACTACCCTCCGACCTTCTCATGATCAGTGATTTAGGGAAAAAAATTAAAGAAGGAATTGACCGGTTACCTCCGCAG
>Ga0265293_10007684_pt1 | contig 16438 bp, 11 predicted proteins | sample Munlanlewell138R_FD_192505 | JGI IMG/M metagenome (GOLD analysis project Ga0265293, IMG submission 192505) | Leachate microbial communities from a municipal landfill in Southern Ontario, Canada - Leachate well 138R | ecosystem: Engineered > Solid waste > Landfill > Unclassified | place: Canada...
CGCCGAGAAGGTCGACCGAGCCGCGCCCCGTGACCTGCCAGTCGGGCCTCAGGTCCTCGGGTAGGGGCGCCGCGAGCTCTGCGCCCGCCACGTCCAGTTCCACGGAGAGGTCGGAGAGAGTGCCCTCCACGGTCGCCAGGCGCGCGCCCGTGGACGGGTCTTCGAGGGCGCCGTGAACCTTCAGCGTGGCCAGGTCGGTGAGGCTGGTTGCGGGCACACCGGCGCTGCCGGGAGCGAGGGTGAGCGCGTACGGCTTGCCGGCGTACTCCACACTCGCGGCCACCCCGCCCTCGAGCGTCCAGGCGTCGCCCGCCTGCCGAACGTTCAGCCGCTCGCCCCCCAGGCTCAGGCTGCCGGCCAGGTCGGCCCAGGTGAAGTCCAGGGTCCACGGCGTGGGGAGCACCGTGAGGGGCCCGAGTTCGAGCGCCTCGACCCGGCCGCTGCCGCGTGCGCCGGTCGTGTCGACGCTCACGCCCTCGAACGGCCCGACGTTGACGACCAGGCCCGCTGCGCCAACGTCTTGCAGGCTCACCGTGCCGGTACCCGATACCGGCAGGCCCCCGAGGTCGCCGGTGACGCTCACCGCGAAGGCGTCGCCCGTGCCCACGGCCTCGAGCGTGAGCGCAGCGGGCTGGGTGAGTGTGAGCGTCAGCGGCCCCCTCACCTCGGCGCCGCTGCCCTTCAGGTCGAGGGTCAGCTCCCCGGCGGCGGCGGCGGAGTCCAGGCCCGCGGCTTCCGCCAGTTCTGCGGCGTCGGCCGTGCCGGTGGCGGCCCACTCCCCGGTGGAGACCGAGTACTGGAGGCGCAGGCCGGCGGCCTCGGCGGCGAGCAGCCCGGTGCCCGCCCAGTCGGCGCTCAGGCCGAGGGGCAGCTCGCCCAGCGTGCCGCTCGCCTCGAGCGAGCCCATGTCGGGGGCCAGCGAGCCTTCCAGGGTAAGGGGGGCAGGAAGCGCCAACCCCGCCACGTTGGCGTTGGCGGGCAGCGACGCGCTCACGCCAAGTCCGCCGCCTGCCAGCGCGGCGGCCGATCCGCTGAGGGGCGCCCAGTCGTCGGATCCCTCGAGCCTCACGGGCAGGCCCGTGACGGTGGCGCCGAAGGCGGTCGAGGAGCCGGCGCTGAGGTCGACGTGCTCGCCGTTCACTCTCAGGTTCCAGGTTGCGTCGGCGCCCGCCCCCAGCAGCAGGCCGAGGTCGAGGTCCAGCGGGCCAGGTGCCGCCTCGAGGGGGCCCGCCGCCGCGTTGGTAAGCGCCGCCGTGCCGGTCACGCTGAGAGTGTCGTTCGAGAAAGTCAGCCGGCCATCGGCCACGCTGACGGTGCCGCCGACGCCGTCGCCCGTCACCGTCACCGGGCCGAGCGTCCACTCGGCCCGCACGCCGCCCTCGAGCAGCTCGGCGCGCAGCGCCAGCGGCCCGAAGCTGCCCTGCACGGCGCCTAGCGTCCCACCGGCGAACGAGGCGGTGGCGCTCCCCCGCAGGTCGGCCGACACCGTCAGGCCCGCGGGAAGCGCCGGGTCCGCGGCCGCCAGGTCCGGCGTGAGGGGTTCCGGGCCGTCCAGGTCGAGGCTCAACGCCAGCGCGTCGAGCGGACCCTCGGCCCTGAGCGACACGGTAGCGGGCCCGCTGGTGCCGGGGACGTAGGCGTTGTCTAGGTTGATGGCGCCGTCCAGCTTGTCGTCGGCGAAGACGAAGGCGCCGGAAAGAGTCACCCCCGCGCTGGAGTACGCGAACGCGTCGGTGCTGCCCGAGACGAAGGCCCCCCAGCCGTCCTGGTCGCGCTGGGCCTCGAGTTCGATGGTGGTCGGCGCGCCCGTGACCTGCCCCGTCCAGTCGGCGGTGAGCAGGGCGTCGGGGGCGGAACCCAACGGCAGCTCGAGTACCGCCGAACCGATGCGGCCCCCCGGCTCGAAGCCGGAGAACTCGAAGCCGCCGAGGTCGACGGCCTTCGCCCGCACCCGCAGCATGGGTTCGCCCCTGGGGGTTGAGGCGATCGTCAGGGCCACCGGGCCGCCGCCCAGGGTGGCCGACGCGTCGACGGTGAGGTTGGTCGCCGTACCAGCCTCGAAGCGCGTCTCGAGGTCGGCTAGTGGCAGGCCGTTGACGGTGCCGCCGCCCGTGGCCTTGCCCCGCGCCAGTACGTCCTCCCAGCCGCTGACGTTCAGCTCGAGCTGCAGCGCGCCCTCGACGTAGACGGGTAGCCCATCGGGGAAGGAGTCGCGCAGCAGCCAGTCGGCGGCCCGGACCATGGAGGGCGTTGCGGTTCCCGTGGCGGAGAAGTTCATGGCCTCCACGTCGACGGTGCCGGTCGCTTGCACGTGGCCGCCCATGCCCTCGCCCTGAACGTCGGCACTGATCACGGGGTAGCGGAGCTTGACGGTGCCGCTCACGCCGTGGGCCTCGAGGCCGAGGTCCGAGACGGCCCCGCCCTTCAGTTCGAAGTCGCCCGCCAACTGGCCACGCTTGACCGACAGGGTGCCCGAAACCGTGCCGGCCCGCGCGCCGGGCCACCACTGCCTGGCGATGGTCGCGTCGGCATGCTCGATAACGGCGTTGAAGTCGAGGGTGCTCGGGTCGAGGGTGCCGTGGAACGCCAGCTCGCCGTCCGCCGTGCTCACCCGGGCGGCCACCCTCAGGTCGCCCGCCTCGTTGGTGACGTCCAGGCCCGTGATGCTGGCTTCGGGCAGGGTGAACGGCACCTGCCGCGCGTTCAGCTGCACGCCCGAGAGGTGGACGGTTCCCAGCCGCACCCGCGGCGCGAAGCCGCCGCCGCCGCCTGGCGCGCCGCTGCCGGCAAGCAGCGCGTCGAGGTCGCTCAGGTCCACCTCGCCCGTAGCGCCGGCGACATCCACGTCGAGCGGCAACTCGCCGCCGAGCAGTGCGGGCAGGAAGTAGTCGATCCTGAGGCGGTCCACGCTCACGGTAGACCCGAAACCGTCCGCCCTCACGCCGAGCAGCGTCACGTTGCGCCACAGGTTGCCCTCGCTCCGCTGGTAGGTGAGCGTGACGCCCTGCCCCTCCACCACGCGCAGGAGGTAGCCGAGCGCGGCGTCCCTGACGGCCGGAAGCAGCGGCGCCAACGCCACTGCGCCCAGCAGCAGGGTCACGATGGCGGCGGTGAGCAGGGTTTTCCGCGGCATTGCGCTAAGGGTGCTTTCCAGTTCTTCAGGGTCAGCCGGGGTGGCAGGCAGGAGGCGGCAGGAACCCCGTGCCCTACGCGCTTCGAATAGCGGCCAGCCTACCACTTCCCCATGAGAAGGCCGCGTGCGCGTTGGCCAACCTAACGAGACGATGAAGGCGGCGGGGCCGCCTTGGTAGCATGCCCGCCAGATGAGCGAACCCCATGCCAGCCGCCGCTTCACCGCCCTCATCTCGGGGAACGTACAGGGGGTGGGCTTCCGCGCCTTCGCAAGGCGCCACGCCACCGACCTGGGCGTGAGGGGCTACGTGGAGAACCTGGCCGACGGCCGCGTGGAGGTGGTGGCGGAGGGCCCGCAGGATGCCCTGGACGTCCTGCTCGTCAAGCTCCGCATGGGGCCTACGCACTCGCAGGTGGAGGGCATCGACGTCGAGTGGGCCGACGGCGGCGGCGCGCTGCCGGGCTTCCACATCTACTGATGAGCCCGTTCACCAGGAACCCTGTGGCGCCGGAACCGCTGCCGCGGCAGCGCCTCGAGGCCATCCCTGGCGTGCTGGGCACCATCTGCCGCGAGCGCGCCCTCGACTACGCCGCTGCCCCGCGCCAGGGCGCCGCGACGCCGCCCACCAGGGGCCGCTTCGCCCCGGCGCTGCTCTACGCCAAAGCCCGCGCCGACCGCGAGGGTCTCACGCCGCTGGCAGTAATCGCGGAGGTGAAGCGCTCGAGCCCCTCGCAGGGCGCCATCGCGGCGCTGGACCCGGTGGAGGCTGCCCGCCAGTACGCCTCCGGCGGCGCCGCGGCCCTCAGCGTGCTCACGGAACCGCGGCACTTCGGCGGTGAGCTCTCGCACCTGCGCAGCGTGGCGCACGCGGTGCCGCTCCCGCTGCTGCGCAAGGAGTTCGTGGTGCACCCGGCGCAGCTCAGGGAGGCCGCCGAGCATGGCGCCAGCGCCGCGCTGCTGGTGGTCAGCGTGCTGGGAGACGCCGTCGGCGCGTACCTGCGCTACGCGGAGGCGCTGGGGCTGGAGGCGCTGGTGGAAGTGCACGACGCCGCCGAGCTGGAACTGGCCGTGGACGCGGGCGCCACGTTGCTCGGCGTCAACAACCGCAACTTAGCGACCCTCGAGGTCGACCTCAAGACCGCGCCGCGACTCATCCGCGAGGCGCACGCGCTGGGCTTCAGCGGCACGAGCGTGGCGGAGTCGGGTTACAGGACCAACGAGGAGCTGCGCGGCGTGGCGGGGCTGGCCGACGCCGTCCTGGTGGGCACCAGCCTGGCGGGCAGCGGCGACCTGAGCGCGGCGCTCGCGAGGTTGCGGGGCGCCTGAGCCGCGCCGTTGCCTGCGCCAGCGGTCAACTAGCGGCCGTCGCTTGCGCTAGAGGTCGACTGCCGGCCGTCCCCTGAGCCAGCGGTCAACTTCCGGCCGTCCCCTGCACCGGCGCTCAACTCCGTTCCGACCCCGGCGCTATACTCCGCTTCATGTCGTTCGAACCGGCTTCTGAAGCCGCCATCCACGAGCTGACCCTCCCCAACGGCCTGCGTGTCGCGTTCGCGCCGATGCCGTGGCTTCCCACCCTCAGCGTGACGCTCTCCCTGCCCCTGGGCTCCGCCACCGACCCGGACGGACTCGAGGGCTCGGCCAACGTGCTGCACGAGTGGCTGCAGCGTGGCGCGGGTGACCTCGGGTCGCGCGAGTACTCCGACGCCCTGCTCGACCTCGGCGTGCGCCGCGGCGGCGGCAGTGGCCGCGAGCGCAGCAACCTGAGCTTCGCCTTCCTCGCATCGGTCGCCGAACCGGCGCTGGGGCTCCTCGCCGACAGCGTGGTGCGCCCGCGCTTCGAGGACGCCGAGTTCGAGCCCTCGCGCGAGCTGGCACTGCAGGAACTCGAGTCGTTGAAGGACGCGCCCACGCAACTCCTCTTCGAGGAACTGCAGGAGCGCCTGTTCGAGAGCCCGCAGCGCCGCAGCGGTTACGGGACGGAGGCCGGCCTGCGCGCCCTGAGCCCAGAGGGGGTGAGGCGAGACGCCGCGGCGCGGCTCGGCCCGAGCGGCGCCATCCTCGGCCTCGCGGGTGGGGGGAAGTGGGACGAGCTGCAGGCCGTCGTCGCCAACGCCTTCGGTGGTTGGTCGGGCGTCAACGTGCCGCTGCCGGCCGCCGCGCTGGCGCCGGTCGGCCGCCACCACGTTGACGCCGAATCGACCCAGATGCAGATCGGCCTCGGCTTCCCCAGCCCGGCACCGGGTACCGACGACGCCTACACCTACCAGGTGGCGCTCGAGGTCCTCTCGGGCAGCATGGGGGCGCGGCTATTCACCGAGGTGCGCGAGAAGCGCGGCCTCGTCTACTCGGTATCCGCGTTCTACCGGAGCCTGCGCGGCTTCGGCTACACCCTCGGTTACGCCGGCACCACCGTCGAGCGCGCCGCCGAGACGCTCGAGGTGTTCCTCGCGGAGCTGGGCCGCATGGCAGAGGGCGTCAGCGCGGCCGAACTCGAACGCGCCCGCACGGGCCTGCTCTCCAGCGTGGTCATGTCGGGCGAGGCCACGGGCAGCACCGCCGGCAGGCTAGCCAACGACATCGCGCTCTTCGGCCGCCCCCGCACCCTGGCGGAGATCTCTGGCCGCATCGAAGGAGTCACCTTGCAGGCCGTGAACGACTACCTGGCCGCCAACCCCATCCCCGAGCCCACCGTGGTCACGCTGGGGCCCAAGCCATGAGGGGCGACGACCTCAGGTTCGACGAGGCCACGCTGGCCAACGGCCTGCGGGTGATAGGCGAGCACAACCCCAACGCCGCCACCACCGGCATGGGCTACCTCGTCCATACGGGCTCGCGCGACGAGACGCCCGAGGTGGCGGGCGTGTCGCACTTCCTCGAGCACATGGTGTTCAAGGGCAACGAGCGCTACAGCGCCGAGGACATCAACCGCACCTTCGACGAGTTGGGCGCCGAGTACAACGCCTTCACCAGCGAGGAGCGCACCGTCTACTTCGGCTCGGTCGTCGCCGACCGGGTGGGCGCCCTCCTCGACGTGCTGAGCGAGCTCATGCGCCCCAGCCTGCGGCAAGCAGACTTCGACGTGGAGAAGAAGGTCATCCTCGAAGAGATCGCCATGTACCAGGACCGCCCGTCCAGGCGGCTGTTCGAGCACGCCAACGAACGCTTCTGGAACTCCCACCCGCTGGGCAACAGCGTGCTTGGGAGCACCAAGAGCGTGTCGGACCTGAGCCGCGACCAGATGCAGGCCTACTTCGACCGCCGCTACGCGCCCGGCAACGTCATCTTGGCGGTGGCCGGCAACTACGAGTGGGACGCCGTGTTGGCGCAGGCCACCGAGCGCGCCGGGCAGTGGCCCGCGTTCGAGACGCACCGCGACTACCCGGCCGCCAGCACCTTCGCCGGGCACGAGGAGATCGTCGACGCGAACCTCCACCGCCTCCACGCCGCCTACTACGCCCCCGGCGTGGCGGTCGAGGATCCCGACAGGTACGCGGCCTCACTGCTGGCAAGCGTCATCGGCGCCGGCGACGGCAGCCGCCTCTACTGGGAACTAGTGGACAAGGGCCTGGCCGATAACGCCTCGCTGTCGCACGAGGCGCAGGAAGGCGCCGGCTCGTTCGTGGGTTACGTGAGCACCGACCCGGAGAGGGCCGACGCGGTGCTGGAGGAGTACCTGAAGGTCATCAAGGACGCCCAGGAGCACGGGATCACGCAGGACGAGTGGCGCCGCGCGCAACTGCGGACGGCCACGGGCCTAACGTTCCGTGCCGAGACGCCCATGGGCCGCCTCATGTCGTTCGCCACCAACTACCAGACCCTTGGCGAGTACCAGAGCCTCACCGAACTGGTGAACGAGGTCATGGAGACGCCCCTCGAGGCGGGGGCCAGGTTGTTGGAGGCGAGGCCGTTCGACCGGGACTACCTCGTCACGCTCGGACCCAAGGACTGAGCTCGCTCTGCGCCCAAGGTAGTGTGCCATTCATCCTGAGGGCGCCCTTGATCCTGAGAGCGCCCTTGATCCTGGTCGTCCCCTTCATCCTTAGGACACGCTTCATCCGGAGGACGGCCTTCTCACCATGCGCTAGTTACACTCGGCGCATGCGTTCTCAGCACTCCGGCAGGGCCTCGCTCCGGCTTCTCCTGCTGCTCTTCCTGGTAGGCACGCTCCCCGCAGGCACTGCGGGCGCGGAGGCGCCTTTCGCGGCCCTCACGGTCACGCCGTTCGGCAGTCAGGTGTACGACATCACGACGGGCGTCACGACGCTCCCCGAAGGCGGGACCATCACCGATCAGGACACGGGGGTCTCGCTGGACGCCAAGCGCATCGAGTACCGCGCGCAGGACTACGTGGAGGCGTGGAGCGTCAGCCTCGCCGGGTCGTTCGGCAAGGTGGCCGCCGAAGCGCTGCGCATAGACCTCGCGGCCGGGCTTCTGACGGCGTCGGGTGGGCTGCACCTCGAACGTGACGCGCTGGCGGTCGACGCCCTGAACCTGCGCTTCGACGCCAACACGCAGATCGCCGTGTTCGGGGGCGGCGTCACCTCCACCGAACCAGCCTTCACCGCCGACCGCGTGCTGCTCGACGTGACGAACGGCGACGTGTTGCTGGAGGGCGAGTACGTCTTCGACGGCGGGCTGTTCACCATGCGCTCGCCCGAGGGCGGCGGCATGCTGGCGCTCAAGCTCGTCGTGCAGGACGGCGTTGCCGGCTACGACGCCGCCACTGAAGTCACGCCGGAGATGCTCGCGAGGTTCAGCGCCGAGCTGTGAGGCGCGGCGCGTGGTGAACGTCGGGCCACCCGGCGGCCTTCGTAGGTCATGATCGCCTGGTGAAACTGCGGCACCTCGCCACCGCCCTCCTGTTCGGCTGCCTCTCGGTGGCGTCGGCGCAGTGCTCTCGCGGGCCCAAGACGGCGGAGGTGACGCTGCCCGGCTTCCTCGCCGTCTATTACCAACAGTTCCGCAGCAACGCGCTCGAGGACACGGCCGAGTTCTACGGCGGGGTCTGCGTGACGGCCGTGGGGGGCGAGTGGACCGTGCTGGCCGATCACGTGCTGGTCGGCAACCTGAGCACAGACATCTACCTGAGGGCACCGGAACCCACGCTCTACATGGCGGGCTGGCGCATGTCGGGCGCCCTGCTGGTCGCCGACGCCCAGCACCTCAGCCTGGAGGAGGCCAAGATCGTCGGGCCCGACGCCAGCGGCAAGGCCGCGCTGCTTGAGGTGGACGTGGCCTCGGGCGAGATCACTCTGGAAAACCTGCTCCTGGCCGGGGCGGCTTTCCAGGTGAGCGGCACGCTGGCCACGCTTCAGGGCGAGGAATTGACGGTCGAGGGCGCCGACGTGACGACCTGCATTGGCATGGAGAGCGCACCCATAGCGCTAGAGAGCGACGTGGCCACGGTGGCGCTGGGCTCGCGCGAGGTGCGCCTGGGCGGGGGAGTGCTCAGGGTGGGCGCCCTGCGCATCGCGCTCAAGGAGGGCCTGACGCTGAGCGACCAGACGCTCTCCGAGCTCGAGTTCCCCGTGAAGGTCGCCACGGTGGAGCCGAGCCCACCCACCACCGTGCCCACGCCGGGCGCCGGCCTGAGCGTGCGCGTGGTGGGCATACCCCTCGCCGACGACGTGACGCTGGAGCTGGGCGCCACCGGGCTGGACGTGCCGGGGCAGCTGCTGCCCGTGGCGCTGCTGCGGGTTGCGCCCAGCGACCAGGCTTCGAACACCGAGGCCACCGACCCCGAAGGACTTGGCCGCGAGCCCACCAGAGCCAACGCCACCTTCGGCCTGGAGGCCGGTGCGCCCTTCCTGGACGCGAACGTGACGGCGCCCGTCAACCCGTGGCTTACCGCCTCGTTCGGGGCGCGCAGCGGCGCGGCGCCGGCCCGCCGCGCGAGGCACGAGGGCCGGGTGGGGCTTACCGCCTCCGCTGCGGTGCCGGACCTGGGCGGCAGCGTGGTGGGGGAGGTGTTCGCGGCCGCCACGGCGCTGACGGCCAACGCGGCCACCGCCCAGCCGGACGTGGCCGGGCCGCGGCTGGGCGTCAGCGTCACCGCCAAGGCGGCCACGCCCTCGTTGAGCGCGGGCGGACTGCCGCTGGGCACGCTTTCCCTGGAGAGCCGCGCCCAGGTGACGGCCTACCCCGTGGTCTGGGGCAGCACCGCCGCAGGTCCGGCCACCCAGTGGGGCGTGCGTCTGGCGCCGTCGTGGCGCCTCCGGACCGGGCCCGTGACGGCCGCGCTGGGCTACGACGCGCGCTTCACCAACTCGGCCTCGCCCTTCGGCAGCTCCGTCGACGGGCTAACCCCGCTGCAGCGCGCGACGGGCAGCCTGGTGGTGGAGGGGCCCATGGGGGGCGGCTTCAGCGGTCGCTTAGAGCTGAGCGCCGCGTACGACCCGTTCGCAACCCCGGTTGCCGTGGCGGGCGTCAAGGTGCTGCGAGCCGACGGCCGGTTGGAACTGGACGCCCAGCCGTGGACCGTGACCGTCAAGGCGGCGCTGGAGACGGCCGGCCTGGTGAACGCCCTGCCCAACGTGCGCGCGTTCGCCGATCTGGACGTGAGCGCCAGGCGCTTCGGTTGGCCCGTCGTAGCCACTCACGTGCCCCACGGCTCGTTCGAATTCGGCGTGGGCGGCGTGTACGACCTGCTTGGCGGCGAGCTGGAACGACTGTCGGCCCGCATGGCCGTGCCCGTGGCCTTCGAGAACCTCGAGCTGCGCCCGTTCGTGGCCGTCGACTTCGCGCGCGCCCTGCAGGGCGGCTCCGCTTACCTGAGCGGCTACGGGCTCGACCTCACGTTCATAACCTGCTGCGGCTCGTTCACGCTGGGCGCCCTCAACGACTACGGCAAGTGGGGCGTCTCGGTGAGCGTGGACCTCGAGCGCCGGCCCGGCGGGGGCGGGGGAGAGGCCGCCCCGACGAGCCTTGCGCCCGTGGAGGGCGGCGGCGCGGCGGGTGAGGGCAACGAGGCCGAGCCGGGTATCATGCCGGGCACGCCATGAGGCCGCCCCTCGTAACCAAGATCGACGTCTACCTGCTCAAGGAGAGCCTGCCCCCCTTCCTCTTCGGGCTACTGCTCTACTCGAGCCTGGCCGTGGTCAGCGTCACCATCCCGCGGCTGCAGTGGATAGTCGGGGCGCCCGTGTTGGAGCTGGCCGGCTGGCTGCTGGTGCAGCTCCCGCAGGCCATGGTGCAGACGTTCCCCATCGCCCTGGTGCTGGCCGTGCTGCTGGCTTTCGGGCGGCTGGCCAGCGAGAACGAGCTGCTCGCATTGCAGGCCGGCGCCGTGCCGGTCCGGCGGACGGCCGGCGTGTTCGTGACCATGGGCCTGGTAAGCGCACTGATCGTTCTAGCCATCAACCAGTGGGTCCTGCCGGTGACGAACACGTTGATAACGAAGCAGTACTGGGAGCTTACGGCCGGCCAGACCGGTCTGTTCAGACTGGCGGAGCAGGCGGTGCCGGTCGATGACTTCACGCTGCGCTTCGACAAGGCCACCGATCGCGGCACCGTCATGCGCGGCGTGCGCATAGAGCGTTGGGACGGTGAAACGCTGACGTTAGTGCGGGCCAGCGAGGGACGCTTCAACGGCGTGGACCTCGAGCTGACGGGCTACCGCATCGATTCCCTCGACCTGAGCGCCCTCGACGCCCCCACGTCCGACCCGGCGGCGGCGCTTGGCCGGCTCATCAAGCTGCGCAACGTCCCCGCAGACCCCACCGCGACCCTGACGATCACCACTAGCGTGACCCTGGACGAGCTCGTCACCCGCTTCGGCAGCGGCGGCTTCGAGGACAACCGCTCGATAACCCAACTGGCGGGCGACGCACGCCGCGAGAGCGCGTCGGCCACCGAGCGCCGGCAGGCCTCCGCCCTCATGCACCGCAAGCTGGCCGAGCCGTTCACCAACCTCGCCCTGCTGCTGGTGGCCGTGCCGCTGAGCCTCACGTACGCCCGCACGCGCGGGGTGGCGTTCGGCCTCAGCCTCGTGGTGACGCTCATCTGGTACCTCTTCTACACGTTCGGGCAGCTCTTCGCCCAGACGGGCCAGCTGCCCGTGTGGCTGGGTGCCTGGCTGGGGAACATCGTGTTCACGCTGCTGGGACTCGGGTTGTTGGCGCGGCGGGCGCGCTGAGCGTAAGGGAACCCCGTCCAGGTCGGCCAGAACGCCCAACCAACGCGCCTCCGAGTGGTATCCTCGACAGCCTGATGGTCACCGTGGTGCCCAAGAGCCTGCTAGCTGCCACCGATTACCTGGCGCCTCAAGACGCCGCCAAGCTGGCGGCGGCCTACGAGTTCGCCGAGGAGATGCACCGCGGCATGCTGCGGCGCTCCGGCGAGCCGTTCATCACGCATCCCGTGGCCGTCACCGAGATCCTCGCCGAGATGCGGCTCGACATCAGCGCGCTGATGGCCGGCCTGCTACACGACACGGTGGAGGACACCCCCGCTACCTTCGAGCAGGTGGAGGAGAAGTTCGGCGAGACGGTAAGGCGCATTGTCGAGGGCGAGACCAAGATAAGCAAGCTGGCCGTGCGCGTGTACGAGAACGAGCAGGCCGAGAACCTCCGGCAGATGCTCCTGGCCATGACGAGCGATGCGCGCATCATCCTCGTCAAGCTGGCCGACAGGCTGCACAACATGCGCACCCTGCGCTTCATGCCGCCCCACAAGCAACTAAGCATTGCCGAGGAGACGCTCGAGATCTTCGCGCCGCTCGCCAACCGCTTGGGCATCAACCACATCAAGAGCGAGCTGGAGGACATCTCCTTCCGCTACCTGGAGCCCGAGCGTTATCTGCAGTTGCAGCGCCAGGTGCGCATGCGGCAGTCGGAGCGCGAGTCGTACGTGAAGCAGAGCATCAAGCTCCTTCACGGTCGCCTCGAGCAGGAGGGCCTCAAGTTCGAGCTGTCGGGCCGCAGCAAGCACCTTTACAGCATCCACCGAAAGATGCAGCGCGACCACCGCAACCTCGACCAGATCTTCGACCTCATGGCGATAAGGACCATCCTCGACCCGGAGCCAAACGGCAGCGACATGCCCAGCGAGGAGGCCGAGAAGGCCGCCTGCTACCGGGCGCTCGGCATCGTCCACTCGCTGTGGACGCCCATCCCCGGCCGCTTCAAGGACTACGTGGCCGTCCCCAAGCCCAACGGCTACCAGAGCCTCCACACCACGGTGATCGGGTTGTTGGGGCAGCCGATAGAGGTGCAGATCCGCACCAGGCGCATGCACGAGGTGGCGGAGTTCGGGGTGGCCGCGCACTGGGCCTACAAGGAAGGCGTGACCGACACGGCAGAGATCCAGCGGCGCCTGGGCTGGATGAAGCAGTTGTTCGAGGTGGACACCAGCTCGGACGACGCCGACTCGTTCATCGAAGCCGTGAAGACCGACTTCTTCAGCGAGCGCGTGCTGGTGTTCACGCCCGCCGGCGACGTGGTGAACCTGCCGCGGGGCTCCACGCCCATCGATTTCGCGTACCACGTGCACACCGAGGTGGGGCACAGGTGCATAGGCGCGCGCGTGAACGGCGAGATAGTGCCGTTGAACCACGAGCTGACCACCGGCGACCGCGTGGAGGTGTTGACGAACCGTTCAAGCCAGTACGGGCCGTCGGCCGACTGGGTGAACATCGTGGTCACGCGCGGCGCCAAGCAGAAGATCAAGCACTACTTCCGCGCCCAGGCCCGGCAGATGCAGCTCGAGAGCGGCAGGCGCTCCTTGGAGCGGGCGTTGAGGCGCCGCAGCCTGCCCGTGGTCAAGCTGACCACCCGCGCGAAGCTCGAGGAGGTGGCCAAGCAGCTCCTCAAGGTAGACAACACCGACGAGCTGTTGTTGGCGCTGGAGTCGGGGCGCCTGTCGCCCAAGAGCGTGGTGGAGGCCCTCGCCCCCGACCTGGTGCAGGAGCGCCGCCCCGCGCCCAGCAGCGAGGCGCCCAAGAAGGGCGTGAGCGGCGTGTACGTGGACGGGCTGGACGCCCCCGCCAACCTGGCCAAGTGCTGCAGCCCCGTGCGCGGCGACGACGTGGTGGGCTACGTGACGCGCGGCCGCGGCATAAGCGTTCACCGCGTCGACTGCCCCAACGTGAAGCACCTGATGCTCACCGACAGCGACCGTTTCGTGCAGGTCACGTGGGACAGCCCCTCGGGCGAGGTCTTCCAGGTGGACTTCGAGGTCATCGGCGTGGACCGCCCCGGCCTGTTGAAGGATGTGCTAGACGTGATCAACGGCATGAACAAGAGCGCCAGCCGCGTGGCCGCCGACGTGCAGAGCGCCATGCGCGCGCGCATCATGTTCCGGGTGGACGTGAAGGACCATTCGGAGATCGAGTTCATCAAGGACAACGTGGGGCGCATCGCCGACGTGACGCGGGTGTACAGGAGCAAGCCCGGGTGGAAGGCGTGAAGTTGTCGGATTCGGCCGCCGTCACCGACAAGATCCGGGTTCTGTTCGTGTGCATGGGTAACATCTGCCGCTCGCCCACGGCCGAGGGAGTGTTCCGCAAGCTGGTGGAGGAGGCGGGGCTGTCTGGGCGCGTGGAGGTGGACTCCGCTGGCACGCACGCCTACCACGTGGGTGCCCCGCCGGACGCCCGCTCGCAGGCGGCGGCCGCCGCGCGTGGTTACGACCTTGGTGGACTGCGGGGCCGCCAGCTATCGGAGTACGACGCCGAGCGGTTCGACTATGTGGTGGTGATGGACCGTGGCAATTACAACCGCACCGTTGGCCTCTTCGGGAGCGCCGAGCCGAGCGATGGGCAACGCGCCCGAGTGCGGCTGTTCATGGACTTCGCTGCTGGGCGCGCCGAGGTGGAGGTGCCTGACCCCTACGCGGGCGGGCGCGAAGGCTTCGAGCTGGTGCTGGACATGATAGAGGAGGCTGCCGGCGGGTTGCTGGCTGAGATAAGTGCCCGCTTAGCGGCCTTGGATGCGGGTGTTCATGACACAAGTGCCCCGCCGGTTTCCAACGGCACCTGACGATCACCTCTTAAGGCTGCTTCTTCCGACCTGACCTGGTTCGAGGGTCGCCACCGCGCTGGGCCGACGGGGCAGGGGGATAATAACACGGTCGGTGTCAGTCGGCAGTTGGTGCCGCGTGGTTCTCGTTATTCGGCCTGTTGTCTGGGTCTCTTGAGACCCCCTTACCCGTTTCCTCACATGTGAAGTACCCCGCAAACGTTCTGTCTAGGCGATAGCGAGGCCGCTTCTTGGCCCTTGCCTAGTTGTCGTGCATGAGAGGATCCAGCGGAAGTAAGAGTCTCGTAAGGATTGCCTGCTAGGCTTTCCTCAGCACGGGCAAAGCCTGTGCGGGCACTACCAGGCGACCGGGCCAATAATCCATTTCATTTCCCGGGAGCCCATTCGGAAGGAGCGCAAGATGCGCAACCGTAAGACGCAAGGCTTCACCCTGATCGAGCTGCTGATCGTTATTGCGATCATCGGCATCCTCGCCGCCGTACTAATCCCGAACCTCATGAGGGCCCGGCAAGTCGCGGTTGACCGCGCCGCCGAAGCGTTCGCCCGCAACGTCTACACCGCGGCGATGGCTTATATGGCGGAGAGTCCGTCCAACGTTATTGCAGCCGCCAACGATTGCGCTTCCGGTGTCAGCTTCGGTGAGTACGAAGTAGGCGATCCGGGCGCCAACTTCAGTGCTTGCGGGTACACCGCCAACGGGGAGCAAGTGACTGTTACTTACTCGGGCGGAGTGGATGGCCCCAGCACGATAACGGCCCCGTAAGAACGCAGTTCGTTTGAGGGTTGGCCGCCCTTCGGGGCGGCCAACTGGTTGAGTGACAAGCCAACCAGATTGCCCCATTCATACGATGGGCTTTTCCACGCAACCTATCGCCCCGCCTTGCGCAAGGCCCTTCGTTTGGAGCGGGGAAGAGCAGTGGGCCCCGCCTGTTGGACATTTCCTCTTGGTTCTTTAGTTCTAGCACAGGCTCATGACCTGCGCTTGGGGTCGGCTCGGTCCCGGCAGTATTGGCGTTGCCTTAGCTGCTGGTAGCGAGCGGGTGTAAGCCTCGACTGGGGTTTGGTCTTCTAGGCTTGAATGGAACGCTAGCCTAATGGCTTCAGAGCGCTGCACGCACGCCGTGAGGCCTTCACGGCGCGTTCGCCACGCGGCGATAGTCTTGATGAGGGTGGTGGTTAGGGGTTTGCGGGCGTCCACGCCGAGCTGACTGGTGCGCAGTCGGGCGGTGAGCGCGTTGATAGCCGCGGTTCGTTGCTTGCTCATGCTGTTCCTGGCCGTGGCTAGCGCCCTGAGGGCGGTGGTGGTGTCGCCGTTCTTGGGCTCCACCAGCCGATCGAGCCGTAACTGCAGGGTGGCCCTGGCGGTGCGTAGCGCGTCTAGCGTGTCGCTCTTGCCTTTCACGCGCTGCCTCGCCCGGTCTGGCCTGGGAGCCTCGATCACGCGGTAACCAGCGCGCTCGAGGTGATCTCTTAGAGTGAGGCCGTAAGAGTTCGTGCCTTCCATGCTGATCAGCACGTTCGCTTCACCGTTGGTGCGGCGCGCTAACCAACTAGCCGTCCGGGCATGCCCGGCCGGCGTGGCTGGGAACGTCCTGATGTCTACCTCCTTGCTGTGTGCAGCTTCGATGATACTGAGGGTGTGCGTCCGGGCGTGCGTGTCTACCCCCGCGACATAGGTGTAGGTTTCTGCGACGATGGTCATGGAGCGCCTCCGCTTGGCGGTGTTCCGCCAGCGCTGGCCTGGGTTGAGAGTCACCGGGTGGCGGCACTGTAAGGGGCCACGCCGCGATACTAGCGGGCAAGCTTCTGATCAAGCCAATCCAGTGAGCCTGGCTAGCGCTGGCCCCTTCCACGCTGCGGACGAATCTGGGTAAGCGCACGACAAACGGCGATACGATTCAAGAGTCACACAACGAGAAGAGCACCAGCACCAGCATGGCAGTCGGTCCCAGACCAACCACCTACAGAGTCACAGGACGGTTCACGCCAAGCTCCGCTGCCGACTGGAACGGCCCGCCAACAGCTCGCTAATCCCCAAGCGCTGCATGACCGACAAGACCGCCTCCACGTGCCCATGCGGCAACGACGAGTCCAGCCTGAACACCTCGTCCACCACGCTCACGGGCTGACGACCGCGCCCCGTAAGCTCTGTAAATTAGGTGGCTCTGCGAGTTTGTCGTGAGAGGAAGGAGATGCCATCGCTCCTCCAGACGATATGGGTTGACAGGGCCTCCTCTCGCATAGACCGTGGGTTGCGGGCGAGGCCCGTAGCGCCACATATGTGAAGGAGGCCCGGTGATGATTGTAGAGCGCACGCATGTCGGCTTGG
>Ga0265293_10007685_pt1 | contig 16437 bp, 12 predicted proteins | sample Munlanlewell138R_FD_192505 | JGI IMG/M metagenome (GOLD analysis project Ga0265293, IMG submission 192505) | Leachate microbial communities from a municipal landfill in Southern Ontario, Canada - Leachate well 138R | ecosystem: Engineered > Solid waste > Landfill > Unclassified | place: Canada...
AGTGGCGTTGTTGACGGATGGGCGCTACCTCAAGTATTTCCGCCGCAAGCGCTTCGTCAGTCGCGATCTGATGGTCCCAGCGGCCATCCGTTTTGCCCGCAATGCCCGTCAACTCTGGCAAATGGGAATCCCAACTCTGCGCGTGGCGGCCTTGCATCGCGTTGTCGGCGAGCCCCATACTGTCACTATTTACGAGCCTCTGTCGGGGCGTACGCTGCGAGAGTTGCTTACCAGCGGTGAAGCCGACCGAGCGCTGATGTACCGTATCGGCGAGTTTCTGGCCCAGCTCCACCGCTTGGGCATTTTGTTTCGCTCGGTACACCCAGGCAATATTGTGGTCAACGCCGGAGGCATTGGCCTGATCGATGTGCTCGATATCCGTTTCAGTGCATTTTCTCTCACTCGCTGGCAGCGCCGGCGCAACTGGCTGCACTTTCTACGCTATCCCCATGAGTGGCGCGATCATCCAGAACTGATCACCGCGCTGCTCAAGGGTTATAAAGCGATTGCGGACCTGCCGGGCAGGGAGCTTTCTACACTGCCAGACCGGCTGGGCGCTATCTTGTCCCGATAGTTCAGACTTTGCCGACCGTTCAGGCGGAGATTACTGCGCAATAAGCCCGAGGCGTTGCAGCTCTTTGGCAACCTTGCTGGCAGTATCGTGTACCAGGCGGTCGACATTGGAGGGGTTGGTGGTCTTGCTCTGGCCGCCCCACACCAGTTTGTTCTGAGTCAGTGAGTAGACGAGAGTTTCCACAAACACGACGGTGTCGGTGCGCACGTCTACCGCCATATCCCAGGACGCGCCCCAGCCGTAGCCATAGTAGCCTCCCCACAAGGCCGAGTAACGCGGGCCGCCGTAGGAAGTCGGCCTGGAGTCGACTTCTGTCTGGGTGCGTACTGGGCGCATCACGACAAGCCCTTCGATATCAAGATTTTCCAGCGCCCGCCGCACTTCGTCCTCATTCTCAGCCGCGGTGTCCGGAAGCAGGACATACAGAGGAATACCGGTGGCTCCCCGGGCTGTCAGTTCGCGTGCCAGGGCATCTTCGGCTGCACGCCTGGAGCCCTCGCCTTTCATCATCACCACGGCGGCGACCTTTGACCCGCTAACTTGCATGGGAACGGCGTCCGGGGCTTTCCAGGAGGAGTAAAAAGGATTGGAGCTGCAGGCGATAAGCAGCAGTGAGGCAGAGATCGCCAGAAGCGTGGCGAGTGATCGCGCGGTGCGTATTTTGATAAGTGATGCCAGGGTCATAAAGAGGCTCCAGAAAGCGGGAAAGAGTTGTACAACAGAGCGGTGGATGGAGGCCGCCAGTTTATCCATCAGTGCTGTGTAACTGGGCGAGGAAACGGTCGGCCTCATTGATGGCGCGTTGCATATCATTGATCAGGTGCTGCACATGGGTGTCGATGGTATCAGCTTCGCCGCGGATAGCGTTGATAGCGCGGGCATTGAGATTGTGCTTCAGGTATAACACATGGTCTTGCAGTGTTGCCAGCACCGGCTTGATCGAGCGTTCCGATGCTTCCATGGCGGCGAACAGCTGCTGGTAGCGCTGTTGGGTCGCCTTCAGGTTTTTCTCGCTCTCGGCTTTCAGGGCAGGGTTACTGTATTGCCCCAGCTCGCTGCGCCACTCTTTGAACAGGGCTTGTGCTACGGCGTCTACGGCAGCGATGCGAGTGCGGATGGTTTCTGCAGCATCGATGCTGGCCTGATACTCGGCATCAAGGCTGCGGTAGCATTTTTCCAGCTCGCCGCCGTCAACCGCAACGACGGCTTTGAATTGGTCCAGAGCGGACTGGAACTGTTGCTGGCCGTCGACTTGAGCCTGCTGAGCCGCTTCCACCCGGTCGACTAGAATGTCCCGTTTGTGGACACCGACCCGTTCCATGGCATCGTAATAGGCTGACTGGCAGGCGCTCAATAGTAGGGTAAAACTCAGCAGGGCTAGCAAGCGAAGTGGCGTGGTCACGAGTATTCTTCTCCCTGGCGGCAAGGCCGTAAACAATTGTTTCCGACATTATAGTTCGCATTTGACAGGGGGAGTGTCAGTAGCTCTTGAGTGGTGGGGATGCGGCCTCTGGCGGGGGTAAGCTTACACAGTAGTTCACCATTGCTGCGTTCTGGACTAACAGCCCCTAAACAGCTTTCAGCTCAAGTTGCTGCAGTGCGTGAATGCGGTCGCGAAGGGCTGCAGCCTCTTCGAATTCCAGATTGCGGGCGTGCTGATACATTTTTTCTTCGAGCGCGGCGATTTGAGCTGCCAGGCTTTTGAGACTGTTGACCTCGTCAAGGGCAGCGTCGTAGCGCTGGCGCTCGTCAGCCACTTTGCGCTTCTTGCCCTTGCCGGGGCCGTAGACCACGGCACCTTCCATGATATCTGCCACCGATTTGTGAATACCCACTGGGGTGAGGCCATGCTCGGTGTTAAAGGCCTCCTGCTTCTCCCGGCGCCGCTCGGTTTCTTCCATGGCTCTCTGCATGGAGCCGGTCACCCGGTCCGCATAGAGAATCGCCCGGCCTTCCAGGTTGCGGGCTGCGCGACCCATGGTCTGGATCAGGGATTGCTCAGAGCGCAGAAAGCCTTCCTTGTCGGCATCCAGGATAGCGACCAGGGCGACTTCGGGCATATCTAGTCCTTCTCGCAGCAGGTTGATGCCCACCAGGACATCGAATTCACCGAGGCGCAGGTCGCGAATGATTTCTACCCGCTCGACGGTGTCGATATCAGAGTGCAGGTAACGCACCTTGACGCCGTGCTCATCCAGATAGTCGGTGAGATCTTCCGCCATACGCTTGGTGAGGGTAGTAATCAGCACCCGGTGACCGGCGGCGACAGAATGGTGAATCTCCCCCAGCACATCGTCCACCTGGGTAGTGGCGGGACGCACCTCGACCTGCGGGTCCAGCAGGCCGGTAGGGCGCACTACCTGTTCCACGACCTGACCGGCGTGCTCGGCTTCATATTTGCCGGGCGTGGCGGAGACATAGATGGCCTGGGGCGAGATGCGCTCCCATTCATCAAAGCGCATGGGGCGATTGTCCAGGGCCGAGGGCAGGCGGAAGCCGTACTCCACCAGGGTCTCTTTACGGGAGCGGTCGCCGCGATACATGGCGCCAAGCTGGGGAATGGTGACGTGAGACTCGTCGATTACCATCAAGGCATCCGGGGGCAGGTAATCGAACAGGGTCGGCGGTGGCGCCCCGGGTTCGCGGCCTGAGAGGTAGCGGGAGTAGTTCTCGATGCCATTGCAATAGCCCAGCTCGCGCATCATCTCCAGATCATAGCGGGTGCGCTCCCCAAGGCGCTGATGTTCCAGCAACTTGTCCAGCTCCTGCAACTGCTCCAGGCGCTCGCGCAGCTCTTTATCGATGTGCTCCACGGCATCGAGAATAGTCTGGCGCGGGGTGGCGTAGTGGGTTTTCGGGTAAATGGTGAAACGCGGCACCTTGCCCAGCACTTCGCCAGTGAGTGGGTCGAACAGACTGAGGCTGTCTACCTCGTCATCGAACAGCTCCACACGCACTGCCTGATCCTCGGAATCGGCAGGAAAAATATCGATGACATCGCCTCTGACCCGATAGGTAGAGCGCCGGAAATCGGTATCGTTGCGGCTGTACTGCAGCTCCGCCAAGCGGCGCAGGATAGCGCGCTGATCGATATGGTCACCTTTGGTCAGGTGCAACACCATCTTCAGATACAGCTCAGGGTCGCCCAGACCATAGATGGACGACACTGTCGCCACCACGATCACATCGCGGCGTTCCATCAACGCCTTGGTGGCCGACAGGCGCATCTGTTCAATGTGCTGGTTGATAGAGGCATCCTTCTCGATAAACGTATCGGAAGAGGGCACATAGGCTTCCGGCTGGTAATAGTCGTAGTAGGAGACAAAGTACTCCACCGCGTTGTCGGGGAAGAAATCCCGAAACTCGCCGTACAGCTGGGCCGCGAGAGTCTTGTTGTGGGCCAGTACAATAGTGGGGCGCTGCAGCCGCTCAATGACATTGGCGATGGTGAAGGTCTTGCCCGAACCGGTGACTCCCAGCAGGGTCTGGGCGGCAAGGCCGGACTCCAGTCCCGCCACCAGCTCCTCAATGGCCCGGGGCTGGTCCCCGGCGGGCTGGTAACTGCTAACGATGCGGAACGGTTTCATGGGCAACCCCGGCGTGAATGGCGCAGCAGGCGATTATAGGCAAAAAGTCCTCCTACTTCAGACAATTGGACAAAAAACCAGCAATCGACAAATAGTTGTAAATTCCGCTCTCGAGGCCTTGACGAAGGCAACCCCCATCACTAATATACGCGGCCTCGGTACAGACCATTCCGCCTTAGCTCAGTCGGTAGAGCAAATGACTGTTAATCATTGGGTCGCTGGTTCGAGTCCAGCAGGCGGAGCCAAACAAAATAAGGGCCTACGGAAAATATCCGTAGGCCCTTTTTAATTTCCAAAGTTTTTACCCCACCTTTTACCCCATCCATTAAAAAACCTGGCAAGCGTTGCGCATTGAACCGGGGTTGGGTGCGGCCTGTCGATCTCCGGCGCTGCAATAAAATAAATAGGAATGACGCTGCGACCGGATTGCTGTTATGGGGAGTCGGAACTGTTTATTGTCCTCCTAAGAGTTCTTATGCATCCTAAGCGGTCTGAATGAGCTGGTAATTGCTATTCTCATCTTGATGCCTATAATCGCTCTTATCAGGTCGGTAAAATTGCCATAATGTCCTGATAGGAGTTGTTAAGTGGATTCGAGTCTTCCGTTGCCGGTAGTGCGGGCAATACGCAAGTTGGGGAGCGATATTTCGCTCGCGCGCCGACGACGTCATATCACCCAGGCTTCGTTAGCCGAACGAATGGGTGCATCCTTGTCCACTGTGCGGCGAATGGAAAAGGGCGATGCCAAGGTGCCCATCCATTTTTACGCCCGGGCCCTCCATGTTTTCGGCGAGATACAGGCGCTGGAACATCTGCTGGATACCGCAAGCGACGATATCGGTTTGACGTTGATGGATGAGCAGTTGCCCAAACGGGTGCGCGGCAAGCGCGATCCGTCTGGGGCCTTGTGATTCTGGAGGGCCAATGAAATCAACGACAACATCGATTCGTCAGCAGGTTGAGCTCTGTATTGGCAAGGTGGGAACGCTGGTCGGCCAGTTGGTGTATGTACGCCAAGGACGTCGAGAAAACAGCGCCGTAGCCTACCACGAATCCTGGATGGCCAACCCCAATCGCTTCAATGTCTCTGCCGATTTGCACCTTGGACTGGGCTATCAGCCGCACAAGGCGGCAACACCTCACGACTCAGTATTCCACGGTGCCATTGCCGACACCGCACCAGATGCTTGGGGAAGGCGGGTCATTGCTCGCGACCATGCCAAACGTCGCAAAGACAACTCGCGTCTCGCTCCACTCACCGAGATGGACTATCTGCTTGCAGTGGATGATTACAGCCGTGTCGGTGCCTTGCGCTTGCGCGATGGCGAGGGGCGTTACCTCCGGTCGGTAGACGAGGGGCGTCGCAACACCCCACCATTGATAGAGCTTGGGCGAATTTTTCAGGCCAGTCAGGCACTGGAGCGCGGCGAGGAAACACTGGCAGACTTACGTTACCTTCAGGGCAAAGGTACGTCTCTGGGGGGAATGCGCCCCAAATGTACTGTGGTGGACGAGGACGGCTGGCTGGCCATCGGTAAATTCCCCAGCGTGGGCGATATGCGCAGTGTCACACGAGGCGAGGTGTTGGCGCTGAAGCTGGCTCGACGTGCGGGCATTGAAGCCGCCGACGCGCGTGTTGTGCTACTGGACGATGTACCGGTTGCGGTGATCCGTCGCTTTGATCGCGACGCAGCCGATGGCCGTATTCCCTACCAGTCTGCGGCCACCCTCTTGCAGGCCTCGCGCGAGGAGGATCGCAGCTACACCGAAATCGCCGACGCCATTCGCAGCTATGGCTATGCGCCGATCCCCGACTTGCAGCAACTCTGGCGGCGTTTGGTGTTTAACCTGCTAATCACCAACGTAGACGACCACCTGCAAAACCACGGATTCCTGCATGTGGAAAAAGGTCTCTGGCGGTTGGCGCCGGCCTTTGACGTCAATCCGTTTCCGGATAAGGAGCGGGAATCAAAGACCTGGTTGTCTGAGCAGGATGGGCCAATCACTGACGTGCATATGCTGATGGCCCGTGCGGGCTACTTTGCGCTGAATTCGGATCAAGCCATGACGATCCTGGCTGAGGTGCATGCTGCGGTATCAAGTTGGCGAGAGCTTGCGCTCAGCCCTGAGGTCGGGTTGAAGCCGATCGAGCTGGATGATTTCTCTCCGGCCTTCGAGCATGAACAGATGGAGGTGGCCTCAGTCTTACTGGGATGATAGGCAGGCTTGGGTGAGGATTGGATCATGGAACGTTTTTCTATCGATGAAAGCGGCGACTGCGATAGGCGCCCTGCGCGCTGGTTCTGGCAGCCGGACACCTCAATTGACGCGAGTTGCCTAAAGTTTTGGGGCTGCTGGTGCATGCGCCGCCAGAATGTCAGGTAATTATTGAGTCGCTGGTTTGAGACCAGTAGGCGGAGCCAAACAAAATAAGGGGTTAGCGAAAGCTAGCCCCTTATTTATCAAGTGCGGTTTGAGCGATGTAGCCCAAGTGTAGCCATATCAGTTCAACGCAAGGTTTAGCTAAACTCAGTGGCGACCTCTGTTCAGGGGGCTCTCTCTTCACCTATTCTGCCTCAGCCTGAGAATCTCCACTCAGTGGGCGTAGAAGATCGACCACATCGACTCCAAGGGCTCCAGATAATCTCTCCAAGCCATCAATGCTGATGTTGGTTACGCAGCGCTCAAGTTGCGAGACATAGGTTCGGTGGAAGTCAGCCAGTTCGGCCAACTTCTCTTGGCTAAGCCCTCTTTGCATCCGTATCTGCTTGAGATTGGATGAGAGACGTTTGCGAGCTTCTGACGGTGATGTCTTGGATTGTCGATTCATTGCGTAAGAATCGCCGTCTACTGGGAAACCATCTACAGACTAAGCATCTACCGCTTATATATCTCATCTTGTGCTATCTTTGGACCCGTATGACTTGCTGTGTCTCGGCTCATGGGGGCGCAGGGAAATCTATTGAGAGAGAGGCAATGTTGTCGAACGCAGACCGTCTCAGTATTTGATGTATAACTAGTTGGCAGCATTTATTCGCAGAGGGGCGATAGTCCACTGGTGGACTCTGGTTGCCGGCTTTGCGGTCAACTGGGGTTTGCGTTTACTTGGATTGGACCCCGGTTATCGTCAGTAATACAGTTAAGTAGTATCTTGGAGCATGGCTTAACAGCGTTTTGTCATGCGTTAGGCTGAAGGATAGAAATATGAAGAAAATTAAAAGAAGTATTATGGGATGCGGCTTACTCGTACTCTTGACCTCGTGTGCATCTGATCAATCGTGGTATCACACAGAAATTGTTGATCCACAACTCTTAGATCGGCAATTTGCAATTGATGAAGGCCAATGTTTGGCTCGTGCTCATAGTGCAGTGCATGTGCCCCAGATTCGTCAGAATCAAGGCCCCGTATACGGAGCAGGCGATGCATTTGCTAAGGGGTTGGTAAATGGGATGAATCAAGGCGCTGCTGGGAAAGCGCGTAAAGCGCAGGATCGAATTTTCCATGGTTGTATGTATGAGCGTGGCTGGACGGATAAACCAGTCGTCCTAACCCCAGCAGAAAATGCATCGTTATCATCGGATATATTTAGCGTCCAAGTATACGAAACACCACGGGAGGAGTGGCTAGCTTCAGTTGATGAGTTTTTAAACATTTTCCCCATCTACCGTGAGAGTAACAATGCTTTGGAAGCACTTGATGCTTTAGTCAAGGGAGTAGCCCAGAAGTCGGAGGCGGAACTATGGCGTGGGCCGGAGATATTAGTTAAGGCTCATGACGAGGTGGCTGCTCAAGGATTAGTAGTCATGAGTGAAGAACGAGATGTCGTTCTACAAGATTTGTATCGTCGAGCAGCATCTGGAAGCGTCACGGATCAGAATAGCCTTGCACTCCTTTATGTGAACAATAAAGGTCCAGGGGGGGGTGGACTACAAACGAGCTCTATTTTGGACGCGACTTGCAGCCCTTGCAGGTCACAGGGATAGCCAAAGAGGCTTTGGATATTTACTTGCTTATGCTGGTGGAAGCGAGTCACACCGAGATATGGGCTACGAGCTATTGCGCACTCTTTCCAAAGAAGGTGATGCGCAAGCGACAGAAATGCTAGCCTCCCTAAGACAATCTCAAAATAAGTAGTTAAGAGATACACATAGGCTCATCTAAGAACGTCGATCCATGGTGTATGCATGGCATTTGGGATATTTTGTGTGCGGTAGCTACTATTCTCAGGTCGGCAATCTGCATGGCAAAAAAGTAAAAGATCGTCAGGGGAGGGTTTCTCTGGCGCACCTGATGAATGGGAAAGCGTTATATGACTCATCTATTCTTGACACTTGATTCACGGCGCATCGCCGACCTGATCTACTCCGCTGAACGCTTCGCCTGTTACGCTGGGCCTGGGGTGCAGATGGTACCGGCGCAAGCAATGGTAGAGGTCGCCGGTCGACTCGGGGTTGAGGTGGTTACTGTCGCTCTGGACTTTGATGAGCGGGTGATGCGCATGGGTTTCGGAGAGGTGGAGGCAGTTCAGCTGATGCGTGCTGCCGGCATCGTTGTACGTCATGCGTCAGGACTACGTACTGCCCTGGTGCTGGTGGATGATAAGGGTTACCTTTTCACGCCAACACCGCTCTATTTGGAGATGGAGCCCGAGGGGCAGGCTGCCAACGCAATGCGTTTGTCCGCTGATCAACTGCGCGAGGCTTTAGCGCGCCTTTCGCCTGTTGCTAAGGCGATTGCAATTGCTCAGGCTCGGAGTGAGCAGGAGCGCGATCACCTTGTCAGCCTTCCGGTCGAGGTGGGCACCGAGCCAGTCACCGACGAACAATTCACGCGGGTAGATCAAAATCTCAAGGAAGCACCTCCAGTTCAGTTTGATCTCGCACGTCAGGTACGGGTATTCAACGCCTATTTGCAGTATGTCGAGCTCAAGCTCTCTGGTGCTGCGATTCAGCGCCACCGCTTGGCAATTCCACCGAATATCCTCAAGCTCGGCGGGGGTAAGGATCTGGAAGGCCGCCTGCGCACTACCTTCGATCTGATTGAGAAAGGAGGCAAGCTGTCTTCCAAGAAGTTGGAGGACGAGCTTAATGAAATCCGTAAGAATTTCACGCCGTCGCTCAGTCGAGATCAGGGCCGCATCGTGCTGAAATCGGCTAAACCTCACTTGGAAAGCCGTTTGCAGAATTTCAAATCCAAGCTTGAGACCCATCAAAAAAATGTTGCTGACGAGTTGCAGAACCAGCTTGACGAGTCGCGCAAGCAGATTGTCGATTATTATTTACAGCGTGTGATCGACAATCCGCCTGACGCTCTGCTTGGCCAACTACTGCGCATGAAACCTAATAAAGAGGATGCACGGCTTTGGCTCGACAGCGAATTGGATCGGGTTTTTCCTAAAGCAGAAGTCTTGATCCAGAAGATGCAGCTTGAGGTGCGCTATAAAGACGTTACTTTCGAGACACTGAATCAACCGGACTTTCTTGAATCTATCAAGGCGGCCTTCCCACGGATAGACTGGGACAAAGCCTACGCTGAGTTTCGCGCTGCTGGTGAGTTGGAATAGGAGAAATAAGATATTGACATGTTCTACCCCACTTCCGCAGATGGGTTTTAAGAGGTTGGCAGCTTCTGCTCCCACTAGGGCCTGTTCACACTAAATGATGTATCGGCGATCACCTCCTCTGTCAGAATAGATGTCGTGCATTGGATTACAGCTCCAGCTCGGCCAGGGACTCTACTTTCTTATCGCCGCCGGACTCCAACTCTCTGATGGACTCCTGCGTGGCGGGGTTGGGCACGCGAATCTCAAAAGGTAAGCGGCCTTCTTCTGCTACTCGAATCAGCATCAGCGGGATGGCGTCGGACATGGAAAGGCCCATCTTGGTCAAAGCCTCGCTAGCTCTGGACTTCAGATCCTCGTCAATTCTTGCTCTCACTTCAGCGGTGGCAGCTAGTATCGCTTGTACACACCGGGTAATTCACCCAGTGTGTACAGCGCCGGGAAAAGCGCTACGCTGACCCTCGAGAAAGGCGTTGGCCAGCTCGCTCAAATCCTGGATGCGAACTCAAAATCAGGTTGAGGCTGAACAAGATCCTGGACAATCTCGTTCACCGCCCGGTTAGCCTGGTCGATAGCGGCTTGGGTGAGGGCAACCCCCGAGGCATCAGAGTTTGCAATGGTGATGAGGTTGAAGCGCTTGCGGGCCACGACAAAGAGTTCTTGGTCGAGTCGCGGCGGCTCAGGGTCAAAAAGACCATTCAGCCCGCCCGCCATGCCATGGCCGAAGCGATTGAAGATCATGCCTTCGATGTCTTTGTCGGCGTCAAACCCGTAGGGCCCGAGGACGCGCTGTAGTTTGGTCTCCAGGTCCTGGCGGTAATCGGCTTCGGTGAGATTGACATGTCGGTGCCGCCCGACCCGGAAACTGTCCCGCGGCGGAAGACCTGAAGTGTCTGCCCAGTTGGCCCACGCGGTGATGATGAGAGGCTCATCCGGGTGTGATACGCGCTGGTCGACACCCAGGCACGGCACTTCATAGCCGCCCAGGGGGCCTGTGAAGTCCTGGTGCAGGCCGGGCATGGTGGGGAAAGACACGTAGTTGATGCGCGCCTTGGCAAAGGAGCGCCAGTTATTGAGCGCGACTGTCGTCATGTGGTGCGGCTGGCGCACCAACTTTCTCAGGGCAGCTTTTTGCTCTTCGGGCAGCTCGGGGCACATGTGGGGGATCATGGCGTTGAAGCAGGCCATCACCACGGCTCCGCCTTTGACTTTGAGGGGCCGGCCATCCTTGACGTAGGTCACTTCCACCTGTTTGGCGGTGGCGGGGTCGTCGCCGACGTGGCGTACGTGCACCGCTGGGCTGTTGAGGCGAATGCGTATCGCTTTTTCCGGCTTGTCCAGCTCATCGTAGTTGAAGCGTGCGTGGACTGAATCTTCCTGTGTCGTGCCTGGCAGTGCTTCGGGGTTGAACCAGCGAACGAGCAAGCGTGAGACGCTGTAGAGACCATCGGGGAAAATGATCCATTTGCCAGCTTCTTCGTCGTCCATATAGTCCGCAATGGACAGAACCGACGTGGGTAGCCCCATGCCCTGGAAACCGCCCAGCCCGCGCCGATAAGCCGTCCAGGCGCTGTAGGTTTCGGGACCGGCCGCCGCATTTGAAAAGCCGGTGAGCGGTACCTGCCACCATTCGAACACTTCGGGTGTCACGCCGACAATATTGATCAGATAATCGCGATAGGACATGCGCTTGAGGCGCTCGATCTTTTCCTCAATTGACAGGTCAGCCATATAGGCATTGGCGCCTGTCATCACGCGCAACATATCTTCCTTCATTCTGGCGCTGAACGGCGCTTCAGCTAGAAAGGCCTTCCACTTGGCAGCGATTTCAGCCGGTGTGGCGGTCGTCGGGTAAGGGCCCCGGCGGTTGGCAACGTAGGGGTCGACGTAGGAGCGAACCAGTTGATCGTTCTCCCAGCTCTCCCGATCGAAAAAAGTTGCGTCGTCCAACGCCATGGAGGGTTCTTTCTGGCGGGCGGCTGCTTCGTCCACCGACGCCCAGTACCGCTCGGCATTGACGCCAATATCCGCCAGCAGCTGCTTGCCTTCAGGGCTGTAAGTGCCCGCATACTGGATCGCAAGGGCGCCGCCGCAGTTGATATAGCGCTGGCCTTTGATAACGAACTCAGTGCGCTTGGCCACGCCGCCGATGTCGTCAGCGGCTTCGAGGACGAGAATCCGGGCGCGGGGCAGCTTCTTTTTGTAGAAGTAAGCAGCAGCCAGACCGCTCGCTCCGGCGCCCACCACGACCAGGTCATAGGACTCGCCGGTATCGACAGCCTCGGAGAAGTCCTTGCCATCGCGAAGCTCATGGGGATGCTGAAACGCCTGTACTGGCTGACCGCGTAGACCCTGCAGGCCTGGTGGATACGCGGGGGAATTCATGGGAGGGGTAGAGGTGTCGACAAGAGCCGAAGCGCCAGTGGCCGCTTGGCCCTGAGTTGTAGCTGGATTGCCGCCGCCAGCGACTCCTGAGCCTCCAGAGGCAGGCGTTGTCGTCGCTGCTGATGCCGGGGACACGGGCATAAAGGATGCGGCCCCAACTGCGCCAACGGCTAGTGCAAGACCGTCCAGAAAAGCGCGGCGCGATATATTGTCCGGCGTCTTATCCTTGGCATCTTGCCGGTTTACGACATCTGTTTCCGCTTTGCTACTGGTGGGGTCAATGGTTTTATCGGTCTGCCCTTTCACCGCCTTGGAATCTTTCATGCTTGTCTCCATGCCACTTAAGCCCGGACTATAGCAGTGCGAGTAGGGGATGAAATCAACCTAAAGATGTACCTTTTATCCTGCAGTTTCCTCGGCGGTGCTTTCGTGAATGGCCTGGTAGCGCTGTTTCAACTCTTCCCGAAGTTCGCGCCGCTGCTGTGCCTGGTAAAAGCGTCGCTTGCGTTCGGAGTTGTCCAGTTCGAGCGGTGGTACCTCTCGCGGGTTGCGGCTCTCATCCAGAGCCACCATGGTGAAAAAGCAGCTGTTGCTGTGACGCACGGTGCTTTCCTGAATATTTTCGGTGATCACCTTGATACCAACTTCCATGGAAGTCCGGCCGGTGTAGTTGACGGAAGCCAGAAAGGTGACCAACTCACCGACGTGCACCGGGGTTCGGAATACAACCTGATCGACTGTCATGGTGACGACATAGCCCCCCGCGTAGCGGCTGGCACAAGCATAGGCGACTTCGTCCATCAGTTTTAACAATGAGCCGCCGTGTACGTTGCCAGAGAAGTTGGCCATCTCCGGTGTCATCAGTACGGTCATTGTCAGCTCGGGGTTGCGCAGTGTCATGGGATATCCATAGGCCTGATAAGGGCCGGCTACTATAGTCACTGCGCGTCTGCCAGGGCAACAGGCCTTAATAAAACAACAGGTCTTAATAAAAGTAGTTTAGCTTCAGCCAAGCGGTGCGTCCGGGCTCATTGATGCGGGTGGGGTCCGCCGGGTAGCCGAAGTCTGCACTGCCCGCCAGGTTGAGATGCTCGCTATAGCGGCGGTCGAAGAGGTTGTCGACACCGGCGGTCAGCTGCCAGTTTTGGCCGGGGCGATAGCCACCATTGACGGCTACGGTAGCAAAACCCGAGCTCGGCCCAAGGTCGCGCCCAGCGACATTACCTTGGCCAGTGGCTACGCGGCTCTGTTCACTTACGGCGCGCACCAGCAGGCCGAAGCTCCAGCTGCGATTGTCGTAGTTGAGAGAAAAACGTGCTTCCAGCGGCGGTATTTGCGGCAAGGCCCGGTTGCTGTCGCGGTTTTCACCCCAGGCGTAGGCCAGGGTGCCGCCCACTGTCCAGTGGGGAAGTAGCCGCCACTCCACACCGGTTTCAGCGCCGCGAGTATTGGCGTCCACGTTGTCTGCCATGGTGGTGGCACCCATCATGCCCTGGTGATAGGTGAACAGAATGAAGTCGTGGACGCGACCGGCATAAGCCGACAGCCAGGCATGGAGGTCCTTGTGGTGATAGCTCAGCCCGACATCCACTTGCGTGGTGCGCTCGGGCTCGACGCCAGCAAAGGCATTGGCGCTATCGGTCGGGCCCGTATTTGCAGAGAACAGCTCCCAGTAGTCCGGCATACGTTCCACGTAGCCAAGGCCGCCATACCAGCCCAGCGCGCCGGAGCTCTGTTCATAGCGAAGAAAGCCGCTGTGCAGTGACTCCTTGCGGGTTGCGCCGGCAGTGGGGTTGTGCATTTGCCCCGCGCCATGACCGTGGCTATGGCCATGGGTGTTCCGCACTGCGGTGCGGTGGTCGGTGACCTCGGCGCGGTCCAGGCGAGCACCGGCAATCCAGTGTCGATCCTCGGCCAGCGCCCAGGTCAGCTCGGCGAAAATGCCCGTGTTGGTAAAGTCCGCATCCTTGTTCCAGCGCTGGGATTTGTGGGCATTGCGCCCCATGCCGCCGCGCTGGCGATGTTCGCTTTCCTGGTAGTCGGCACCCGTCGTAAGCCGCAGCTGATGCCATTGCCAGTCGGTTGCAATCCGTCCACCCCAGGTTGTGCGGTCGACATTGGACACCATCGCCATGGGCATCGCGCTGTGCGGGTTGGGCTCTCGCAAAGAGTAGTTATCCATCACATGATCGGCGGTATTGTGATAGACGCTGGCTTCGACCGCGTCGACAACGCCGCCAAGATTGTGACGCTGAAAGCGCAGTGCATAGCTGGTGCGCTCGAACTGTGAACCATCCATGCCCCGTCCCGCATAGCGCGCCCAGCCATCGCCGCGTCCCAGGCTGGCTTCCAGCAGAGTATCTTGGTCTGGCGTCCAGCCCAGTGCCAGGTCGGCGTTCCACTTCTCCCACGCCGCGGGCACCCGGTCGCCAGCGCCATCGTCGTAGTCGGCGGAACGGGAGCGGTTGCCGCTGATACGCGCATAGCCAAGCGGTGCTCCTCCCGTCAGGTCGACAACCTGATCATTGCGGTTGGAACTGCCGGTAAGGGCGCTGGCACTGGCGCGGACGCCGGGTTCATCGAAATACTCGACGTTGCGCTCGAAGCGAACCGTACCCGCCGACGCGCCCGGGCCCCAGAGTACGGTCTGGGGCCCTTTGATAACGACAAGATTGTCGAAGGTCTCGGGCGCCACATACGACAGGGGGTTATCCATACGTGAGGGGCAGGCACCGGGCATGCTGCCATCATTGGTCAACAGATTCAGGCGCGAGCCGAACATGCCCCGCAAGACGGGGTCGCCATTGGTGCCGCCGTTGCGCAAGGCACTGAAGCCGGGAATGGTTTTAAGATAATCGGCGCCATCGCTGGCGGGCACGGGCTGGCGCGGCAGCTTGGGGTCGGTACTGTAAGTGAGAGATTGAGCCGGGGCCTCAGCGGTTACCACCACCGTTTTGAGGCGAGTAAGGGGCGCCTCGGCAGCGGCCGGGGGCGCAGCGGCCAGAAGTGAACAAGCCGCCGAAATGGCGATGGCCAGGCGTGTTGGTAGGGAAGGTGTAAACGATGAAACTTCCATTAACTCTCAATCTCCACTGTCCAAGTTCGGTTCTCGATCCGTCGTGTATGCGTGCTGGACCGCAGCCGGCAACCGGGTGTGCCTGGCCTCTAGAGATTTCAGTGTATCGACTGAGGGGCAGTGGGGGGATGTGACAAATTGTCGCATCCGAGGGAGTGAGCGGGGGAGAACTCCGCTTGATGTGCCTCTCGATATCGCGGTCTTGGGTTTGCCAGCTCGCCGGAACCGCGGTAGAGTTGCGCTCCTGACCGTGGGCCGGTTCCGGCTCATTCCCAGCTATTTCAAACCGATGGTGTAACGCGTGGAAATTGCCTGCCTTGACCTTGAGGGTGTACTGATCCCAGAAATCTGGATTGCCTTTGCCGAAAAGACCGGCATTGAGGCCCTGCGGGCCACCACCCGGGATATTCCCGACTACGATGTGTTGATGAAGCAGCGCTTACGCCTTCTCGACGAGCACGGGCTTGGCCTCAACGAGATTCAGGAAGTGATCGCCACGCTGGAGCCGCTCCCTGGCGCCATTGAGTTCACCAACTGGCTGCGCGAGCGCTTTCAGTTGATCATTCTCTCCGATACTTTTTATGAGTTTTCCCAGCCGCTGATGCGCCAGCTGGGTTTCCCCACCTTGTTGTGCCACAAGCTGGGGGTGGATGCCAATGGCCGTGTAGTGGACTACCACCTGCGCCAGGCAAACCCTAAGCGCCAGGCTGTTGTTGCCCTCAAGAGCCTTTACTACCGGGTGATCGCCTGCGGCGACTCTTACAACGACACCACCATGTTGGCGGAGGCCGATGCCGGCATTTTGTTTCACGCCCCTGACAATGTCATTCGTGAGTTTCCGCAATACCCTGCGGTGCACACTTATGAGGACTTGAAGCAGGAGTTTGTGAAAGCCAGCGTAAGAAATCTCACTGTCTAGTACGAGCTGAGTTGAGGCGGAGGGGGTAGATTAGCCTTTGCGTTTATCCCTCCCGCTCATGGCTCAGGACCAGATTCCTTCCGATTCCCACAGCGTTTCCAGCGCTTCCATCAAAACCTGTACTTTCTGTACGGATTCTTCGTATTCCTTCTCGGGCACCGAGTCGGCCACGATACCGCCGCCGCCCCAGCAGTGAATTCGCCGGTCGCGGGCCGTGAGAGTTCGAATAGCAATATTGGTATCGAGACGGCCATTGGCGCTCATATAGCCGATGCTGCCGCAGTAAAGGCCGCGATCACAGGTTTCCAGTTCAGCGATAATTTCCATGGCGCGCT
>Ga0265293_10007687_pt1 | contig 16436 bp, 16 predicted proteins | sample Munlanlewell138R_FD_192505 | JGI IMG/M metagenome (GOLD analysis project Ga0265293, IMG submission 192505) | Leachate microbial communities from a municipal landfill in Southern Ontario, Canada - Leachate well 138R | ecosystem: Engineered > Solid waste > Landfill > Unclassified | place: Canada...
AGTCTCCATACCAGCCAGCTCACTGGCACGTTTGCGCCGATGGCCGGAGATTAACTCATATCCGCCTTCGTCACGAGGACGCGCGATAACCGGTACCAGAACGCCGTGCTTAGTGATACTCTCGGCGGTCTCCAGCATCGATTCATCATCTGTCACCTTGAAGGGGTGATTCTTGAATGGATGCAGTTCCGTAAGAGGAATGTTGATGACTTTTTCTTGAGAGGCTTCAATCCTGGTTTCTTCAGTCTGAAAAATCTCATCGTAGGAGGTCAGATTTAGATTTCTGCCGCCCGGACGGAGTGGGGGATGGACGAGTCAAACACCTTCAGCTTATTTCCATAAGTTTCCCGCAAAAGGGTACTGATTTCCCTAGCGTCATTGGTCCGGTTGTCCACCATAGTCAGCAGGATACCGTCGATCTTCAGCTTAGGATTGATTTGCTTGCGGACTTTGTTGATGGTTTGAAGCAACTGTTCCAGGCCTTTTGCAGATAGGTACTGAGCCTGCACAGGAATGAGAACACTATCTGCAGCGGCCAGGGTGTTAACCGTCAGCATACCGAGAGAAGGCATACAGTCAATCAGGATGTAGTCGTAGCCAGATTTGATTCCATCAAGATACTCCTTCAGGATCTTTTCCCGGCTCATCACATTGACAAGCGAGACCTCAAGTCCGGACAACTCAATGTTGGCGGGCACTAGATCCACACCTTCAGGGTGATGAAGGATGCCTTCCTGGGGAGAAAGTGCCGTGTCATTCATAGTCTTTCCTAAGACAGAGGAAAGTGTCACTGGCAGTTGATCCGGCTGAGTATGACCCAAGCTGATCGTCAAGCTGCCTTGGGGATCGCAATCCACCAGCAAAACCTTTCGACCTTCCTGGGCTAAACCAATTCCCAGATTGGCACAGGTTGTGGTTTTTCCTACACCGCCTTTCTGATTGGCGATGGCAACTACATGGCAGGGCAAGGGTGATCACCTCCAGCCTGATTAAGAATGGTCCTCAGCAATGTTGTAAGAAAGTAGCTAAAAAAGATATTGGACTCTTGATCCATGACAATATAACAGTCCATATCATCCGGCATTTCCTGCCCGATGAATTCATACATCAGGCCAAGATAAACGGCGAACTGATCACTCTCCATAATGGAGTGGTTGTAAAACAGGGAGTTTAAAAACATTTGTAGACTTTCTCGATCGGCAAAGTACTCTAATGCAGTACGAGCGAAGGCTCTGCCTTCTTTATCTGCAATAGAGCAAAGTTTCAGATACTGTTGATCGTAAAATTGATTTTCCATTGTGACCCTCCTGGATTCTTTTTAAATGCTTATTTTGAAAATTTCCTTCAATAAAAAACCGCCCCAAAAGAGGCGGTGGCAGAGAGGTGAGATATTAACATAATAAAATTGATTTAGAAGTCTCTGCAGGATATAATAGTTCAAAACTTAGAATAGTGAAGACAAAATTAACGCCTGAGATGCGTGAAAAAACGTACTAAAAGCGTACTATCGACCTTAATAGACGGGAAAAAGCGTCGATAAAGCTGAAAATAATGACTTAGAACCACGTGAAATAGCCCGCTGGAGCGCGTGAAAAAGTCAAAACAGAGAGTGGGAATAGACGACATAATGCCCACCTTTATTTTCCTATCGGCAAGTGGATATGAAGCAGCCGCATAATCTCCTTTTCAGACTCCAGCACCCGCTCGGCAATGAAGTCAACGAAAGGCCGGTCATCCCTATGGGCACGTTCCAGTAGACTGATATATTCCTGCCGTAGCACCGGCGCAATGACCGCCGGCATATAACCGTCTTGGATCAAGGAAGTATTCATCAGCAGCCGAGCCAGACGTCCGTTCCCATCGATGAAGGGGTGAATAAAGACAAACCGCTTATGCAATTGGGCAGCAAACTCTACTGGGTGGTATTTTTCCCGCTCTGCCGCAACCCAAGAAAAAAAGGCTTCCATCTCAGCAGCAATCTGATCAGGCTTGCATACCGGGTATTTCGACCCAGCTATAAATACCTGCCGGTCACGGTAACGGCCGGCTGAGGTGGCGTCAATATCCTTGTAGAAGATACGGTGCATGGTTAGCATGTCTGCTTCGGTTATTTGATGGGAGCGAAGCAGAGAGAACATGAGATCATATGCCTGGGCATGCCCGAGCGCCTCGAAGGTATCGCGGAGCCGTTTCCCGCCAACAGTCAGGCCGTCCTCCAGAAGGACTTTGGTCTCGCTTTCGGTCAAGGTGTTCCCTTCCAGCGCATTTGAAGACCAGGTCAGACCAATTCGGTAATATGCTTTGATTTCTTTTAGCAAATCCCCCTCGAAAGGGCGGAGCTTGTCGATCGCAGCCTTGTATAAATCGATTTTTTGAAACAGCATTATAGCACCCCTTTTCTTATTTTCAGTTCAATCAATAAGAAACCCTTTCGCCGGTGGGAAGGATAAAGGAACCCTCGTATTCACACCCCGACGCTTCGGCAATCCGCTTCAATTCATCCACCGTGAAACTTTCCCGCTTCATCTTCTGACCGAAAGCCTGCGGGCTTTTTCCCGACAGCCGGGCAAGCTCGGAGACGCTTTTATTCAGCTTAACGCAAAGGATTTTAATTTGTTCTGATACCGCCACGCAAACCACTCCCTTCTGATAATTCAAATTATAAACGAATGTGTTTAGTAAATCAAATAATATAATTCTTCTTTATCAAAAACCGTTTATCAATATTAAGAGCGCTTACCTCAAGTCCCTCTCAACGTTTTGCCAGTCGGGGCAACGTGAATCCCATTTTGAACTTAAGAAACGTTGCCTTCCCTCTTTTCAAGTTCTGTTAAGGAATAGTTGCGCCCAACGTAGGAGCTGCAGCTCAAACATAGAGAGAACAGTAACTAAAGCCTGATCCAATAGTAAATAGGTATCATCCTATGTTTGACTTAATAATAGAGGGTGTTTATAATTTGATTTATAGAAACAAGACACGAACCAAGATACTCGCAAGGAGGAGAAAATGAGATACATCGATTTGAGAAGCGACACCGTGACCATGCCCACAGAGGAAATGCGGAAGGCCATGGCTGAAGCTGAGGTGGGCGACGATGTCTATGAGGATGATCCAACGCTGAACCGCCTGCAAGAGCTTGCTGCAGAGATGGTGGGCAAAGAAGCCTCTTTGTTCGTGCCCAGCGGGACCTTTGGCAATCAGCTCTGCGTTTTGACCCATACAAGAAGAGGTGACGAAGTAATTCTCGGCGAGGATTGCCATATCGTTCTTCACGAGGTTGGCGGAGCCGCGGTAATTGCCGGAGTTCAACTCAGGACTCTCAGAAGCGATAATGGCATGCTTGATCCGACTGATGTGGAAGCTGCAATTCGCCCGGACGATGACATTCATTATCCCCATACAGGACTCATCTGTGTAGAGAACGCCCACGGACTTGGTACCGCAATCCCAGTTGACAACCTGCAGGCCATTAAGAAAATAGGTGAGAAACACGAGATTCCTGTTCATATGGACGGGGCCAGAATCTTCAATGCAGCAGTCGCTTTGGGTGTGGACGCAAAGGAAATTGCAGCCTGCACCGATTCCGTTCAGTTTTGCTTGTCAAAAGGTTTGGCTGCACCAGTAGGATCCATAGTGGCAGGAACCAAAGAATTTATAGAGATCGCCAGAAAGAACAGAAAACTCATGGGAGGTGGCATGCGCCAGGCTGGAATCTTGGCTGCAGCAGGTATCATCGCTCTCGAGAAGATGACGAAACGCCTTCACGTTGACCATGAAAATGCCTCCTATTTAGCGGATCAGCTCTCCCGCATCCCGGGAGTCACGGTCAAAGCGGATCGCCTGGACATTGATATGGTATTCTTTGAGATGGGATCTGAAGTGGTTCCTGAGCAAAAACTAGTAGACCATTTCATGAAAAACGGAATCAAAATCTGCGGCATCGAAGATGGAGAATGGCGCTTTGTGACAAATGTAGATGTAACCAGAGAGGATATTGAATTTGTATTGGAGAAATTCCGGGAATGTCTACGGACAGATTAATCCGACAAAAAGCAGCCTGATTTTGGAGAAAGCGCGTCTGAGCCGGGAAAGGTTAAGGTTATGAATAGAGAAGCATTCGAACCCGAGAAACTACAGTATCTGGAAACTTTTTTTAAGAATTCAACCGATGGAATATATGTCGTTGATAAGAATGGAAGGGTATTGCTTGCGAGCCCTTCTATTCTTGAAATCTTAGGTGCTTCCTACGAAGAATTGGTTGGTATCAAACTTGATAGCATCATTCAATCAGGTGTTTATCGCGGATCGCCAGTTTTGGAAACAATCAGAACAAAGAAGGTATTCACAGGTTTAGTCAAAGCAAGAAACGGTACAGAAATAATGTCTACCAGCAAGCCCATTTTTAATGAAAATGGTGAGCTCGAGCTGGTGATAACCAATTGCAGGCCTTTGCGCATCATAGACTCTTTTTATAGGCAGTTTTATGGAGAGCGGGATATTAAAAAGAAAAGCATCCAAGAGCAGTACAGACCCAAGTTGGAGAAAGAGCTTGTCTATAAAAGTCCCAAGATGAAGAAACTGATGAAAGTCGTGGATGCGGTAGCTGATACGGACAGCACTGTAATTATTTATGGAGAGACAGGAACCGGAAAAGGTCTGATTGCTCAATACTTTCATGAAAAGAGTAGCAGAAGAAGTAAAAGATTTGTAGATATTAACTGTGCGGCAATTCCCGAAAACCTGATTGAATCGGAGTTATTCGGCTATGAGAAAGGAGCCTTTACCGGTGCCAGCTCCGAAGGAAAATTAGGGCTGTTTGAGATTGCCCATGAAGGAACTCTATTTCTAGACGAGATTGGCGAAATGCCGCTCCATTTACAGACGAAACTGTTGAAAGTTCTCGATGCCGGTTATGTGTTGCGGTTAGGCGGAACCGTTTATCATAAGGTGAACGCCAGAGTGGTAGTAGCTACGAATAAAGACCTGGCAGAAATGGTCCGCCAAGGAAAATTCCGAGAGGATTTATACTATAGGTTGAATGTATTCAATGTTACCATGCCTTCTTTAAGAGACAGGGAAGAAGATATCGATATCTTGTCGCAGAAAATAGTTGACGAATTGAATTTTAAATATAATTATGAAAAGATTCTTAGTCAGAAAACCATTGAAAAGTTGGTTCAATTTGACTGGCCGGGTAATGTAAGGCAACTGAGAAATATTATTGAGAGAGTCTATGTATTAAGCAAAGGACAAATGATTGATTTTGACTCGGTGAGCCTGTTATTTAATGATAAAGAGCTCTTCAGCGAAGAACGAAATAGAATAAGTGTGCGAGCTCAGTCAGATGATAGTTCGGAACTTACTCAAAGACAGACTCTAAGAGAATACTTAGAGGAAATCGAGAAGAAATATATTGATGAGGTGGTAAGGGATTGCGGCGGATCCATTACAGAAGCAGCCAAGATTTTAGGAGTACATAGAACCTCACTTTATAAGAAAAAACGTGATGATTAATATCCCTGTATAAGTTTCCACATAGATACGTGGATGCTATCATTGAAGAATAAAAGAAGTATATGCGTAGGCATATATTTCTTTTATTTTTCAGAGTATTTTGATATATTTGGCATGGCTTTTGCTCTATGTTATATGCATAGGCTCATGGGTTGTATGGGGAAAGAAATCGTTGAAAGGTCTGAAGACACACTGATTTTCTAGCTTATACGACGAGAATTGGGCATCGATCAGAGTCAGAAGCAACATCTTATGTAGACTGCAGGCTACAATAAAGTTGAAAAATTACTACAACGGGAGGAAAAAAATGAAATCATTCAAAGGGATTCCAAAAAGTGTGTTAACAGATATGTATACACAAATGGAGAAAATAAGGCAGTTTGAATTGAAGTCAGTTGATCTTTATCAAGTCGGCGAGCTTCCTGGTTTTCTGCATTCGTGCCTTGGGCAGGAGGCTGCAGCTGTTGGAGTTGTAGCTGCCTTAAAGGAGACGGATTACATTGTTACAACGCACAGAGGTCATGGGCATGTAATAGCAAAAGGTGCAGAGTTAAATCGGATGATGGCAGAATTATATGCGAAAGAGGACGGATACTGTAGAGGCAAAGGTGGTTCCATGCATATTATGGACCGGACAAAGAACATCCTTGGAGCTAATGGTATTGTTGGACAGGGAACAACCCTGGCAACCGGCGCAGGGCTTGCTGCACAATTAAGAGGAACAGATCAGGTTTCGGTAGCCTTTTTTGGTGACGGAGCCCAAAATGAAGGGTTTTTCCATGAGAGCATGAATATGGCATCAATATGGAACCTTCCTGTTATTTTCGCCTGTGAAAACAACATGTACGCTGAGTCTACATGCCAAACTTACCACATGCGGCCAGATGATATTGCAGAGCGAGCAAAGGGATACGGCGTAACATCGTATATTGCTGACGGTAACGATGTGATTGATGTGTATCTTAAGGCATGCGAGGCTGTTAAGCAATGTAGAAACGGAGATGGACCCGTACTCATCGAATCCAAAACATACAGGTGGTTGGGGCATTACGTGGGAGACCCGGGTGTGTATCGACCTGATGGAGAAGTTGCTCTGTGGAAATCCGACGAAAAAGAGCCGATGCATCAATTCCGGGAGCAAATGATAAAAAATGAGATTTTTACTAAGTCTGAATTAGATAAAATTCAAAATGATGTTGCAGATATGATAATCTCTGCAGTTGAATTCGGCAGAAACAGTAAACCTTTACCGCCGGAGTCTGCATTAGAGGATGTTTATATAGAAGGTCTATTATAAGAATTCAAAAGGAGGAATCAGAATGCGTACAATAACATACAGGGAAGCTATAAATGAAGCCCTGGCAGAGGAAATGAGAAGAGACCCGGAAGTGTTTCTTATCGGCGAAGATCTCGCAGATCCTTTTGGGGGTTCTTATAAAGTTACGAAAGGCTTATCTACTGAATTTGGCTGTGACCGCGTGAGAAATACTCCCATATCAGAAGCTGGTCTGGCGGGCGCTGCAGTTGGTGCTGCAATGGCCGGAATGAGACCCGTTGCCGAAATCATGTATATTGATTTCACAGGTTGTTGCTTCGACGCGATTGTAAATCAAGCCGCTAAAATTCACTATATGTCAGGAGGTCAAGTACAAGTTCCGGTTGTATTCAGGACTCAGCAGGGTTCCGGGAGATCTTCTGCTGCGCAACATGCACAAAGTTGGGAAGCTATATTTGCGCATATCCCAGGTTTAAAAGTTGTAATGCCGGCTACTCCTTATGACGCAAAGGGGATGCTTAAAACAGCAATCAGAGATAATGATCCCGTAATGTTTATTGAGCATAAATTGCTTTATGGTGTTAAAGGGGAAGTTCCTGAAGAAGAGTACACCGTTCCATTCGGAAAAGCCGAAGTAAGGAAAGAAGGAAAAGATATAACCCTTATCGCATCTTTACGAATGGTAGACTTTGCACTTGAGGCTGCGGATAAACTTAAAGCGGATGGCATTGATGCTGAAGTTATCGATCTTAGGTCTATCGTCCCCCTTGACAAAGATACCATTATAAGTTCAATTAAGAAAACGGGGAGACTGGCAATTGCGCAAGAAGCAGTCGAACGCTGCGGATTTGCTTCCGAAATCGCAACACTGGCAATGGAATTAGCGTTCGACTATCTTGATGCCCCGGTAAAACGTATTTGCGCAACTAACACCCCGGTTGCATTTGCACCTGCTCTAGAAGATTTCATTATTCCCAACACTGAAAAAATTTATAGTGCAGTAAAGGAAATGTTTTAGAGGTAACATGCAGGAAGGAGAAGATGAATAGTGGCTACGATTCTAAATATGCCGAGGCTGGGACTAACCATGTCGGAAGGACGCGTGGTAAGATGGTTGAAGGCTGAAGGCGATGAAATAAAAGCAGGTGAAGAATATGTTGAGATTGAATCTGACAAATCAGTCGCCGCCCATGAGGCGCCTGAGGCTGGTTTCTTACTAAAAATACTTGCTGCCGAGGGTGATGTAGTCGAAATTTACAAGCCTATTGCAGTAATCGGTCAACAGAACGAATCTGTAGATGAGGTACTTAAGGATATAGACGCGCCATCCGCTGAATCGGAGGCAAAAGAACCGATAGACGAAAAACAACAAATGTCTGTAAAAAAAGATCAAGAAACAAAAGACGGAGATCGTATATTTATTTCTCCTGCCGCAAGGCGAATCGCTGCAGAGAACAATGTAAATATAGCGGAGATTCCCTTCCCTCAAGGGAAAAAGCGAATTGAGAAAGCGCATGTCATTGACTACCTTGAAGCTAATAAACTTAAAGTTACACCGTTGGCTTCAAAAATTGCAGAGGAGCAAGGCATAGATCTGAAATCACTAAGCGTTGAACCCGGGAAAAGAATCTTCAGCAAAGATCTGCAGCAAGTACTGCAAACATCTGCACCGCAGCCTGCACGAATTAAAGTTGCAGGTATGCGTAAAGTAATTGCAGCGAGAATGAAAGAGAGTATCGACACGGCAGCTCATGTTTCACTCACAACCGAAGTAGATATGAGCAAAGTAATCGAGATGCGCCAGCGGATCATAGATCCGATTATGGGAAAATGGGATGTAAAAGTTTCCATCAATGATATAGTGATTAAATGCACTGCTTTCGCACTGAAAGAATTCCCAAGAATAAACAGTGTGTTCACACCGGAAGAAATCATTGAAAAGGCTGAAATCAATATTGGTGTAGCGGTTGCTTTGCAGGAAGGCCTTATTGTTCCCGTTATAAGAAATGCAGACATGCTATCGGTGGGACAGATAGCCGCTGTCAGCAAGGAACTATCTGCAAAGGCTAAAGCCGGTGCATTAAATCCCGACGAATATAATGGCGGAACGTTCACTGTATCTAACTTAGGTATGTATGATATCACTCAGTTCACATCCATCATAAACCAACCGGAAAGTGCAATATTATCAGTCGCAAAAGTAGTAGAAAGACCGGTCGTGCTAAATGGCGAAATCACTGTCAGGCCGATTATGAATTTATCTATTAACTTTGATCACAGACCCATCGATGGAGCAATGGCAGCTGTTTTCCTGAAGAGAGTAAAAGAGCTTCTTGAAGAGCCATATGAATTGATGATTTGAGGTCTGGAGGGAGTGCATGAACATGGAATATGATGTTGTAGTAATTGGAGGCGGCTTAGGGGGCTATGTAGCAGCCATAAAGGCGTCACAAATGGGAAAAAGTACATGCGTTATTGAAGAAAATGTTATTGGAGGAACATGCCTTAATGTTGGATGTATTCCGACGAAGGCGTTGCTTAAAAGCGTCGAGGTTTTGAATACCATTCAAGAAGGGTCTTTATATGGGATAACAAATCTCCACCCACAAGATGTCCACTTGGATCTTATTGAGGTTCAAAATCGTAAGAATGCTATTGTTGATAGTTTGGTTTATGGTGTTGAAGGACTGTTAAGAAAAAATAAGGTTACAGTTATTAAAGAGCATGCCCGATTTATCAATGCCAATACATTACAGGTTGGAGATCAAAAGATATCGGGGGCCAATGTCATAATTGCATCAGGATCAACATCCAAAAACCTGCCTATAGAAGTTGATACTAGGATGCCGGTTTATACCAGTGCTGAAGTACTAAGCCTCACCGACCTTCCCGATAGAATTGCAATTATTGGGGGAGGTGTCATCGGCATTGAACTTGCGTATTATCTTTCAAATATCGGAGTCAAGGTGACAATTATCGAGTTTCTAGATCGTATATTGCCCATGGTGGATGAGGAAATCACCGAAATGGTAAAACAGCAGTTTACAGATATGGGCATGGAGATTTATACCGGTGCTAAAGTGACGAGTGTTGATAAGGATAAAGTCCTCTTCCAAAAAGATGGAAGCGTTTATGAAATGCAAAGTGACGCAGTTCTAATGGCAGTTGGCCGTAAACCTAACATTGACAGTTTGAATCTGGAGGCGGCAGGTGTTTATACTGAACGAGGGTGTATTGTATCAGATGAACATTTGGCTACCAACGTCAAAGGCATATATGCCATAGGGGATGTGAATGGCAAGTCTATGTTGGCACATACTGCTTCTGCTGAAGCAATCGTTGCAGTGGAAAATATTTGTGGGATAACGGCAAAAATGGATTACGATAAAATCCCAAGCGCAATCTACATACAACCGGAGATTGCATCAATAGGATTAACCGAAGAACAAGCAAGAATTAAATATGGTGATATTAAAGTAGGAAGGTTTCCATTGATTGCCAGCGGAAAGGCAAAGATCCAGGGTGATGATCGAGGAATAGTTAAAATCATCTCAGAATCCCGTTATGGTGAAATTGTCGGTGCACATCTTTTCTGTGTACATGCAACAGAAATGATAGCTGAGTTTAGTGTCGCAATGGGTCTGGAATGTACTGCAGAGGAATTGGCTAAGGCGGTACATCCACATCCGACCGTATCAGAGTCAATACTCGAGGCCTGTCATGCGGCTATAGACAAAGCAATTCATTTTTAGCCGCTGGGTAGGGAAAGCAACGAATAGACATGCATCTCCTCTGTTCCGCCGTTTCGTGCTTTCCCTTTAATCTAAATAAAAGTACTGCATATCCGGCAAAAAGCTTTGAGGGAGGAAGGTTGAGAATGGATAGAGTTAAAGGGAAAATAGCCATTGTAACAGGTGGCGCTCAGGGCCTTGGCAAAGAAATCTCCATGAGACTCGCAGAAGAAGGTGCCTATGTTAACATCTTTGACATAGGTGATTCCGAACCTGCTGCAAAAGAAATCAAGAGCGCCGGGTACGAGGCAAAATCTTATACTGTGAATATTGCAAAGCACGAAGAGGTTGAGTCTGCTGTACAGGCTGTTATCAATGATTTAGGGAGAGTGGATATACTGGTAAACAATGCGGGAGTAGTATCCGCCCATGAAAACCTGTTGACTGTTACAAATGAAATATGGGATAGGGAGATTGCAATCGACCTGACCGGAACCTTCTATTGTTGCCGTGCTGTTTTAGGGCAGATGATTGAACAACAATATGGGAAAATTATCAACATTTCATCAATTGCCGCAGATACAGGGAGGCCACAGACCAGCCCAGCGTATTCAGCTGCCAAAGCAGGCGTTTATGGTCTGACAATGTCAATGGCCAAATCCGTAGCAAAGCACGGGATCAACGTAAATGCAGTTTGCCCAGGTGTTATCTTAACGGGGATTCACGATTCTTATCCGAAGGAAGCCCTTGACAGGCTTCTATCTGAGATCCCTTATCACAGGGGGGGGAAGCCACTGGATATAGCAAATGCAATATTGTTCCTTGCAAGTGAGGAGTCCGACTATATCACAGGGACGAGAATTAGAGTTAATGGTGGGTCATGGATGGGATGATAGGGCATATGCCTTATTGATATTGTCGAAGGTTGTTAACACTACATTGTTTAATGGAGGAGAAAGGTAATGAAAAAAAGATTATTAATTCTGTCGTTAACATTGGTGCTATGTGTATCAATGATTTTAACGGGCTGCGGCGGAGGTGGAACAGAAACTCCCGGAACCGGTGACAGCAATGGGACAGTAGGTGGTGAGAAAATCAGCTGGAAAATGGCAAGTTGTTGGGCTGATGGCACGTTCTTGTTTTCGGTTGACCAAGCATTTTGCGATAATTTGAGCAGACTTACAAACGGAAACTTTGTTATCACACCCTATGGAGTTGGGCAGCTGGGTGCAGCTAATCAAGTCTTTGACCTAGTAGCAAATGGTACAGTGGAAGCTGGAGGAGATTGGCCATCTTACTGGACAGGAAAAAACACAGGTTTTGATCTTCTTGCAACTACAATGTATAATTTTTCAGGTTTTGATTATTATGTGTGGATTTACGAGGGTGGTGGACTTGAGGATGCCTATAATTATATGTTTAATAAATATGGTATGTACTATTATCCAACCGCAATTACTCAAATGGAATCTGGAATAAGGTCTAACGTTCCAATCAATGACCTCGATGACTTAGCCAGTATGAAGGTTAGATTTGCTGGACTTATTCAAGGAATGGTTGCTGAAAAGGTAGGGATGACGCCTGTCACCATCGCAGCTGATGAGTTGTATGAATCTCTGCAGAGAAAAGTAATCGATGCAGCAGAGTATAGCGGACCCTATAATGATGATATTTTGAAAATTCAAGAAGTTACGAAGTATTGGCTGACTCCAGGATGGCATCAAACATCATCCGTATACGGAGCAATGTTTAATCAGAAAGCATTCGATGAATTGCCAGATGATTATAAACAGGCAATCAGAGACGCGGCGGATATTACGATGGTGAATTTTATGGCTAAATATGCGTATAATGATGCTCTGGCAACACAAAGAATACTAGATTCGGGTGTGGAAACGACATCTCTTTCGGAAGAAGATATGGCTATACTGGAACAATACACGAAAGAAGCTACGGAAGAACTTGCAGCATCAAACCCGGATTATGCTCATGTATACACAAGCATGATGAACTATAGGAAAACAATGGAAGATTATCGAGTAGCCCTTGGTGACTGGGGATGGGGAGTAAATCTTAAAGAATACCCTGCTATGCCTTAACAATAAAAAGTAATAATTAATTGTTCAGAGTTACTGCGGAGTCCCAGCAATGTTATGGAACTCCGCAGTAAAATTCACTTTATTTTGCAAGGCAATATAAGAAAAGCGAGGATAGTGATGAAGGTACTGATGAAAATCACGAGCATTATAGACAAGATCAATGAACGTGTGGGTAAGATATGTGCCTATTCTGTCATTTTGGTTATGCTTGTAATGGTCTATGAAGTGCTTAGTAGAAAAATTTTCAACTCCCCAACGATATGGGCTTTTGAAACTTCAATAATGATATATGCCTTTTTAATGATAATGATATCAGGATATGGTTTGTTAACAGGAAGTCTTGTTTCTGTAGATATTTTTGTTGAGAAACTTTCAGAGCGCAATCGACACATCTTGTCTATTTGTATGTATTTATTATTATTTATACCATTTACTACGTCAATGTTGTTGCCAGCTTTGCAGTTCGCCTTAAATTCTTGGGAGATTCGAGAATTGAGTTGGTCTCAATGGGCACCTCCGGTTTATCCTATCAAAACAGCGTTGCCGATAGGACTGTTTTTGTTATGGATACAAGGGATATCGCAATTACTGAAATCTGTGATGTATCTTTTGAGCCATAGAGGAGAAAAACCGCTAGAAATCAAGGAGGAAAGAAGATGACACCTGTAGAAATTCTATTGATTACAATGTTTGTAGGTCTACTCATCGGAATAATGACAGGCCATCCAATTGCTTTTGTACTTGGTGGTATCGCATCAATTGCAGGGCTAATTGGGTGGGGCGATGCTATTTTTGGCATTTTTGTTGTCCGTATTTATGATACTATGAACAATTACTCTCTAATGGCTATTCCCCTCTTTGTACTAATGGCAAATTTCTTGACAGCCTCTAATGTTGCCGAAGGCTTATTTGAAGCTGTGCGATATCTTCTTGGACCCCTTAAGGGAGGCTTGGCGGTTGCTGTCATTGCCGTGTCTACTGTATTTGCGGCAACCACAGGTATTGTTGGGGCATCCGTAATTACGATGGGGTTATTGGGACTCCCAACTCTATTGAAAAACGGATACAATAAGCAATTAGCTGTTGGCTGTGTGTGCGCAGGAGGGTCCCTCGGCATATTAATTCCCCCCAGCATTATGCTCGTTGTTATGGGGTCGTATGCACAGCTTTCAGTAGGAAAGTTGTTTCTTGCAGCGTTGGTGCCAGGTTTATTATTATCGGTTTGTTATACCATCTATGTGGTAATAATATGTAATGTACGCCCGGACTATGGCCCGCCGCTGAGTGCAGAAGAGGCAGCTGCAATGCCAGTGCCTGCAAGAATAAAGAACGCCTTAATAAACTTATTACCGCCATTACTACTTATTGTCGCTGTTTTGGGGAGTATTTTTGGTGGATGGGCAACTCCAACTGAAGCTGCTGGTATGGGCGCATTTATGGCTTTGATTTTAACATTTTTATATAGGCAATTTAGTTGGAAAATGGTCAGGGAATCTGTCTATGATACAGCAAAAACTACGGCTATGTGTTTTGTAATTTTATTTGGAGCAAACGCATTTACTTCTGTGTTTTTAGGGATGAATGGCGGACAACTCGTAGAAAGAGTGGTAGAATCTATGGGCGTAGGACCTTGGGGAGCCTATATAATTATGAGTATCATTGTATTTGTTCTTGGAATGTTTATTGATTGGATTGGTATTGTAATGCTGGTATTTCCAATTTTCTTGCCAATTATGCAAGGTTTTGGTTTTGATACCCTATGGCTGGTTACATCAATGGCAGTACTATTACAAACCTGTTTTATGACACCCCCATTCGGTTATGCATTGTTTTACATTAAATCAATTGCACCAAAAGAAATCACAATGCAAGACGTATATAAAGGAATCATACCATTCATTGTTATTGTTCTAATTGTTGTTGGCATTACAGCAGCATTCCCCGATTTTGTTTTATGGCTTCCAAATAATGCATCCCCTGCTATATAGTGAATGGAGATAGATATGGTTGACAAGATTAAATATACTCATACAAATATAAATGCAAAAGATTGGAAGGCCTTATCTAGGTTTTACCAAGACGTATTCGGATGCAAGCCCGTTGGTCCTGAACGTAATCTCTTCGGAGAATGGTTTGAAAAGGCTACAGGTGTTAAGGGGGCGCGTGTACGTGGGCAGCACTTAGCACTACCGGGATACGATAACGAGGGGCCTACTTTTGAAATCTTTACTTATAACATCCCGGAAGGGGAAGATTCCGGTCAGATTAACAGTTACGGCTTTGCACATGTTGCTTTTGAAGTAGAGGATGTAGAAAAAACATATCAGAAACTTCTTGACGAAGGCGGCAGTGCTTGTGGAGATATTATCGAACAATTCTACCCATCCTTAGGAAAGACTTTAAAAATTGTTTATGCAAGAGATCCTGAGGGAAACGTAATAGAAATACAGAAATGGTTCGGTTCTAATTAATCATTAACAATAACTTGTCTGATTATAGGCTGAGGTATTTGCCATCATGGTAATACCTCATGCTTTTATCATCCTTGGATAAATACAGCAAGTAGGGAGGTATCAACAGTGAAAGCAGTTGTGAAATATGACAATCGTGATGGTGCAACGAAAATAATAGATGTTGAAGTGCCAGAGATTACCGAACATGAAGTCCTGATTCGGGTAAAATACGCTGGCATATGCGGAGGAGATCCTCACATACACCACAATAGTATGTCATATCCTCCCACGATTGAGGTGCCTATTATTCTTGGCCATGAGTGTTCTGGCATCGTTAAGGAGGTTGGTAGCAAAGTTAAGAATGTTGCAGTTGGCGATAAAGTGACATGTGAAACACACTATGGATTCTGTGGTCAATGCTTTTATTGTAAACAGGGTTCATATAATCATTGCATAGATAGAAAAGGCTTGGGAGCTTCTGTAAATGGCGTTTTCGCAGAATATGTGAAAGTCTCTGAAAGTGTAATTCACAAGTTGCCAAAAAACTTGGATTTGAGGAAAGCAGCGCTGACCGAACCATTATGTATTGTTTACAATGCGATCATCAATCACACAGCATTCAAGGGCGGAGATAACGTTGCAATAATCGGTCCCGGGACTATTGGGCTCTTATCCGCTATGCTGGTAAAAGCATTGGGAGCGGCAAATGTGGTTATTATTGGAACAGATAAAGATCAGAGAAGATATGAAATTGCTACAAAGATAGGCATCGATACGGCTGATTGTACAAAGTTACCTAAAGAAGAAATTGTTAATAAGTATACGAACGGATTGGGATTTGATGTTGTTGTAGATGCAGCAGGTAATAATCCGGCATTCAAAATGGCAGTAGATTTAGTCAGGCGAGAAGGAGAAATCAGCAAGATCGGATTCGGACCAGCACCTTTGGATTTTTCGCTGGATTTCTTGCTTTTAAAAGGTATCAGTGCTCACTTCGCTTTTTCACATTCTTGGGGGGCTTGGGAAAAATGTGTTCAATTGCTGGCAGGTAATGTTGTGGATGTTGAAGAAATTATTACACATGAACTGCCCCTTGAAGAATTTGAAAAAGGGTTTGAACTTATAGACAGTTTGGAAGGCATTAAGGTTTTGCTTGTACCGTAAGCCGCAACGATGATGAGCTAAAAAAGAAATTTCCTTAAATCAAAAAATAACAAGATAAGATAAGCCAACATAGAACTCGGTCTGTTACAGAAAGTAAATTAGAAATATAGAAAATGGTCGGACATCATACTGACTTCGAAAGTTAAGAGGATCAATTTATTAGGTAGAGTTGGTAAAAACATTTTGGGAGGAAACGTT